>Ga0070684_100000087_pt1 | contig 60538 bp, 60 predicted proteins | sample KBSC723LmetaG_FD_65653 | JGI IMG/M metagenome (GOLD analysis project Ga0070684, IMG submission 65653) | Corn rhizosphere microbial communities from Kellogg Biological Station, Michigan, USA - KBS C7.2-3L metaG | ecosystem: Host-associated > Plants > Roots > Rhizosphere ...
CACGTTCTCGACCGGCACCTCGACGTCGGCGAAGAAGATCTCGTTGAACTCGGCCTCGCCGGTGATCTGGGTCAGCGGCCGCACCTCGACACCCGGCGCGTGCATGTCGACGAGGAGGTACGTCAGTCCCTGGTAGCGCGGCGCGTCCGGGTCGCTGAGCGTGACGAGGATGCACCAGTCGGCGAGATGCGCGTACGACGACCAGACCTTCTGGCCGTTGACGACGTACCGCCCGTCGCTCAGCTCGGCCCGTGTGCGCACCGACGCGAGGTCGGAGCCGGCGCCCGGCTCCGAGAAGCCCTGGCACCAGATCTCCTCCGCGGAGAGGATCTTCGGCAGGTAGCGGGACTTCTGCTCGTCGGTCCCGTGGACGATGATCGTCGGGCCGGCCATGCCGAGGCCGATCACGCCGATGTGCCCGGGCGCCTGCGACTTCGCGAGCTCCTCGAGCAGGATCGCCTGGTGCGAGTACGGCGCGCCGCCGCCCCCGTACTCCCTCGGCCAGGTCAGCGCCGCGTACCCGGCCTCGCCGAGCTTCCGGCTCCACTCGCGCCCCCATTCCTCGAACCGCGCCGCGCCGCCGCGCCGGCCGCGCAGGTCGTCGGGCAGGTTGTGCGCGAGCCAGGCCCGAACCTCGTCCCTGAAGGCCGTCTCTTCCGCCGAGTCGCGAAGCTGCACGCGTCGAGCCTAACGCGGCTCGCGCAGCGTCATGCAGGTGCTGGTCGCGTGGGCGACCTTCCGGCCTTCGCCGTCGACGACGTCGCACGACGTCAGCCCGATCGTGCGCCCGGCGTGCACCACCCGCCCAGTCGCAACCAGCGTGCCGTCCCGAACCTGTCGGAGGTAGTTCGTCTTCAGCTCGAGCGTCGTGAACGACTCGCCGTCCTCGAGGCGCGAGGCGTACGCCAGGCCCATCGCCGCGTCGGCCAGGGCGCAGATCACGCCGCCCTGGATCGTCCCCATCGGGTTCGCGTGCTCCGGCCTCACGTCCAGCTCGAAGACGACCTCGCCGTCCGCGACCGAGACCAGACGAAGACCGAGCAGCTCCGCGACCGGAGGCGGAGCGACGTCGCCGCGAAGCATCGCGTCCAGATGCGCGCGGAGGTTCATGCGGTCGCCGGGCCGAGCAGGAACGCCTGAACCGCAGCACGGCCGGCGCCGCCCTGCTCGCGCGTCTGCACCGAGTGCGACGCACCGTGCACGATCACGAGCTTGCCCTTCGGAGCGAGCCGCGCCTCCTCGCGTGCCCACTCGAGCGGCGTCGAGAGGTCGTGGTCGCCGTTCACGAGCAGAACCGGCACGGGCGGGAGCCTAGACCGGAGCGGAGGGCTCGGCACCGGCGGCGTCACCGGCCAGACCTTGCAGGTCTCCATGAAGCCGTTGTGCGACGCCGTCGCGCGCGTGAACGGCCAGACAGCCCGCTCCGGCACCGTCTTCATCCGCCGGGCCAGGAAGGCGGGCCTTGCCGCAACCGGCGTGGTCGACGGCCACGGGAGCCGCATGTCGGAGCAGAGCGTCGCCGCGTGCAGGCCCGAGCTGAAGAGCTCGGGTGGAGCGCCACTGCCCTGGTGGATCTGCGCGACCAGAGTCCGCAGCGGGCCGGGGTCGCCGTGCCTGGCCTGGTGGATCGCGTCGATCATCCGCTGGTACTCCGGGTCGACGAACTCGAAGGTGACGATCGCGTCCCAGAGCGGCACGGGCGCGATGCCGTGGCGGACGACCCACGCGAGGTCGTCGGCCGGATCGAACCCGCAGCCGAGGTCGGCGCAGGCGGCGCGGAGGACACGGCCGGTCGCCTTCAGCCCGGTCAGGTACAACGCCTCGTCCGCCTGGGGATCGACGTGCGGCAGAACCGAATCGAGCACGAGCGCGCGAATTCTCTTCGGGTGCGCGACCGCGTAGCGCTCGGCGACGAAGGTTCCGTAGGAGACGCCGTCGATCGTCCAGGTGGAGGCGCCGAGCGCCTGCCGAAGATCGTCCAGATCGGCCACGGTCGCGTCGGTGGAGTAGAGGCCGCGTGTGGGGCCGAGCTTGGCGGCACAGGCCCGGACCGCCGCCGCGCTCGGCACTGCGATGTCGGACGTGCCGACCTGGGCCTGGAGCTGCGGACATCGGATCGCGGTTCCCCCGGTGCCGCGCTGGTCGACCATCACGAGCCGGTAGTCGGAGAGGAGCGGCGCCAGCCTGGCCGAGACGCGCGCGACCGACGCGACGCCCGGCTGGCCGGGGCCGCCGGTCAGGAGGAGCAGGACGCCACGGGGAGCCTTCGCGTTGTCCGCCGCCGCGACGTTCAGGCGCAGCGTGCCGGGGACGCGGCCGCTGCGGTCGAGCGGGACGCTCAGCGTCGAGCACGTGTAGCCGGCTGCGCCCGGGCATGGATGCGAGCCCGTCAGCGCCGGGCCTGGCGCGGCGGCGCCCGAGCCGGCGATCGCGAGCGTCGCGACGATGACGAGCAGGGCTTTCACGCCCGGCCTGCAGCCTCGAACGCCGCCCGCTCCTCCTCCGTCAGCGGCTGGGAGGCGCCGGTCTCGGGATCTCGCGACACGATCACGAGGTCGGCCTCGGCAGCGACCCTGCCGTCGGGCGCGCGCAGCTCCGCCCGAGCGGTCACGCTCTTCGTCCCGACCCGCTCGAGCCGCACGCTGCCGATCGCCTGCCGGTCCTCGAGCCGCAGCTCGTTGCGGTAGTCGATCGAGACGTGCGCGGCCACGTAGTGCCATACCTGGCCTTCGCCCAGGTCGAGTACACCCCGGATCCAGTCGTCCAGCGTTTCTTCCAAGTACGTCAAGTAGACGGCCTGGTTGACGTGTTGATAGGCGTCGAGGTCGCGCCAACGGATCTCGATGCGCTTCTCGTGCACGGCCGAATAGGCTACGCGCATGGATCGCTTCGACGGAAGGGTCGCGCTCGTCACCGGCGGCGGCCGCGGGATCGGCAAGGCGACTGCCACGAGGTTCGCATCCGAAGGGGCGAAGGTGGCGGTCGCCGACCTCGCCTTCGACGAGGACGCGCCGGGGCTGCAGCTCGAGACGAACGTGACCGACCGCGCCGCGGTCGAGGCTGCGGTCGCGCGCACGGTCGAGGAGCACGGCGGCCTCGACATCCTGGTCACCTGTGCCGGGATCATCCGCGACAACCTCGTCTACCGGATGACCGACGACGACTGGGACGCCGTGATCACCACGCACCTGCGCGGAACGTTTCTCGCCACCCAGGCGGCACAGGCGCACATGACCCAGCACGGCGGAGGAAAGATGGTGCTGATCTCCTCGGTCTCCGCCCTCGGCAACCGCGGCCAGCTGAACTACTCGGCCGCGAAGGCCGGCATCCAGGCGATGACGAAGACGCTCGCGATCGAGCTCGGCCGCTTCGCGGTCAACGTCAACTGCGTCGCCCCCGGCTTCGTCTCGACGGCGATGACGCAGCAGACCGCCGAGCGGATCGGCGTCGACTTCGAGGACTTCCAGAAGATGGGCGCCGAGACGACCGCGCTGCGGCGGGTCGGCGAGCCGGAGGACATCGCGAGCGTGATCGCGTTCCTCTGCTCGGACGACGCGTCGTACGTGACCGGGCAGGTGCTGTACGTGGACGGCGGCCGGCTCTAGCCGGCAGTCGCGGATCAGAGCCCGGGCGGAGCGGGCGGCAGCTTGGGGCCGGCCGGCGGAAGCGGCACCGTCGTCGTCACCGTCTCGGTCTCCGTGACGGTGTTGACGACTGTCGTGGTCACGACTTCGGTCGTCGTCTGAACCTGCGTGGTCGTCTGAATCTGCGTGGTCGTCTGAACCTGCGTGGTCGTCTGAACCTGGGTGGTCGTCTGAACCTGCGTGGTGGTGTGGCTCGCCGTCGACGTCTGCGTAATCGTTGCTCCCGGCGCCGTCTGGGTATTCGTGACCGTCTGGCGCTGGGTCTGTGTCTGCACCTGGGTCTCGGTCCTGGTCGTGGGCACGTAGCTCGTCACCGCCACCGTCTTGGTCTTCCCGTTGACCGTGATCACGTGATTCTTCACCACCGGCACGCGGGTGGTCACCACCCTGCGGACGACGCGGACGCCACCGGGCTGCGTCACCACGCGCGTGGAGTAGCGCAGGTCGGTCTGATGGTCGACTTCCGTCTGCGTGTGCGACTGCACGCGGACGACGCGCTTGACGACCGGGACGACCTTCGTGACCAGCTTCCCCTTCTCGCGAACCGTGATCAGCTTGTTGACGGTCGTCTCGAGCACGAGGGAGTCGGCGCTGCTGCTCGCCTTGGCCGCCGTGAGGCCGTCGGCGACGAACCACCCGCCGACCAGGATCGCCGCGAGTACGAGCGTCACGATGCCGACCTTGGCTATCCCGGGCGTCCGTTGGCGCCAGAGCCAGTGCCAGTAGTCGAGCTCACGCCAGTGCTGCCGCAGCGTTCTCTCCCCTCCCCAACCCGATTACTCCTCGCATTGTAGACGCGTTTCGGGGGAAGAACGCAACAGTGGCGGTCAAGGACAGCCGGGCAGCTGCCGATGCTGGTCGTATGCGGTGGTCGCTCGTGGTCGTCGCGGGGCTCGCCGGCCTGCTGCTCGGAGGCCCCGGAGGCGCGGTGTTCTCGGCCGTGATCGCCGACGCGGCGGTCCGCCTCGCGCCGGCCTTGCGCTCGAGCTCCTGACGTACGGCCGCCGCGCCGCCGCTACACTGTCCTGCCCTCGGGGGCGTAGTTCAGTTGGTTAGAACGCCGGCCTGTCACGCCGGAGGTCGCGGGTTCGAGTCCCGTCGCTCCCGTTCCGCTGCGCCTCGGGCAAGACGACGTCGCCTTCCGCTCAGTTCTGTGCGTGGGACCGGCCGCGCAGCACCTCTCTCGCGACGGCTGCAGCCGAGACGATCGCCCACACGCCTTCCAGGAGGACGAAGCCCCACTGCGCGCCGAAATACGCGTCGATCGCGAGCGCGGTCGATCCGACGAGGTTCGGCACGAGGTACCGGAGGGACCCGGGGTCGATCACATGCCACTGCACCAGGACGAACGCCGCGAGGATTGCAAGCGCGCCGAGAATCTGAACGATCTGCTCCACCTGGACGACACTCCTCCCCATCGTGGGAAGCTCTGGAGCGTCGTCTTGTCGAGTCCGGGTACGGCGCGTCTCGTCCGGGGCTGCGGTACAGGCCGCAGCCACGTTCACCGTAGCAACGGCCACGCGCACCGGCCGGCTGCGGGGAGCGAGGACGCTCGTCGCCCCTTGTAGGTTCCACCTGTGATCCTCGTCAGCAACGGGAGAGCATGGGCCAAGCGGTAGGAAACGTTCTGCCGCTCGCGGTTGCGATCGCGGTCTTCCCGGTGCCGATCATCGCCGCCGTCCTCGTGCTCGGATCCGAACGGGGGACGGCGAAGGGCCTCACGTTCGTCCTCGCCTGGTCCATGGGCCTTGCTGCGATCGGTGCAATCGCGCTCCTGCTCGCGGGGGCCGCTGACGCGACGGACGCGGGCAAGCCCGCCACCTGGGTGAACGTGCTTCTGCTCGGCCTCGGTTTGCTGCTTCTGGTGCTGGCGGCCAAGCAGTGGCGCGGCCGCCCTGCCGCGGACGAAGAGCCACCGGTGCCGGGCTGGATGCGCACGATCGGCGACTTCACCGTCCTGAAGTCGGCCGGAGCGGGGTTCTTCCTCACCGCGCTCAACCCCAAGAACGTGCTGCTGACGGTCGCCGCGGCCGCCGAGATCGCCGAGGTGGGGCTCCCGGCGGACCAGCAGGCGGTCGTCATGGTCGTCTTCGTCGTCCTCGCATCGGCCGGCGTGCTGACCCCGCTCCTGCTCGCGGTCGCGCTCGGAGACCGGTCGCGGCAGCTGCTCGACCGACTCCGAGGCTGGATGGCCCGTCACAACGCGGCGATCATGGCCGTGCTGTTCCTGCTGATCGGCGCGAAGCTGATCGGCGACGCCATCACCGGCTTCTCGGGCTGAGGCGCTTCTCTCGGGTGTGCCGCCGAGTGGACTCGGCCGGATCAGGCTCGGAGCTCGCGGAGCCGCTGGATGAGCAGGAACGCGGCGAGTGCGGCGAGAAGCGCGACGAGGGTCAGCTCCCAGTACTGGACGAAGAGCACGACGACCGCGACGAGAGCGAGGATCACCGCCACGCGGTTGACGGTACGGACGAAGGTGCCTCGCAGTACGGACTCGCCCACGACGAACGCGATCAGCAGGACGATGATCGCGGCCCAGACCTCGCCGGGCGCGACGAGGATCAGGACGGCCAGCCCGATGAGCAGGAGACTCATCGAGACTGCGGCCCAGAGCTCGGCCGCACGGTCGAAGCGCATCTTCGAGGCGGCGACGGGCTCGGCGGCGTTCCGGATGTGCGCGCGAGCGTCGCCGGGGCCGTGCAGGCGCCGGCGCTCGATCTGCCGTTTGAGCCCCTCGAGAACCGCCTCGTTCTCGGAGCGTTCCCTGCGCAGGCCGCCGAGCTTCGTCGCCTGCTCGGCTGTTTGCGCTTCCAGCCGGGCCGCCTCGGTTGCGAGGTGCGGGCTCCCGTGCATGCTCTGCAGGCGGACGCCGAGCTCCTGAAGGGTCGAGGTCTCTTCGGTGATCAGGCGGTCGAGCTCGCCCCGGCGGGTCTCGAGGCGCGCACACTCGCCGTCGAGGACGGCGACTTCGCGTGGCGGTGGTGGGACCTGGTCGAGCCCGGCGAACCCGAGGGGGTTGAACCAGGAGGGACGCGGCGAGCCGTCCCGTTCGTACATCGGCCCCGCGGGCGCGTTCTCGCCGGAGATCGGGTCCTGCGCGTAGAGACCCCAGAGTCCGCGGTACTTGCTCGCCCACGATGTCGTCTCGTCGACCAGGTTCGGCGTCCACTCGTTGGGCTGGCCCGGCCCGATCGCCAATCCGTCGCCGCGAGCGAAGTCGATGAAGGGGATGCGAAGCGGGCTTTTCTTCTCGTCGCCCTGTCCGAGCCTCGTCCGCCAGAAGCCGCCAAGCGCCTCAGCGAGCTTCTTGATCCTCTGTGGCGCCGGGATCGGCACCTCTGCCTGATACTCGCCTGCCCTGAAGTAGGACGCGTGCGAGCCTGCGCCCGCGTACACGACCGGGTGCTGGCCTTCGAGCTCGAGGTCGTAGTGGTCGTCCCAGCGGCGGCGGAGGTCGGCGCCGTGGAAGTCGTGCGACGCGTACGCCACCCACTCGGGCACGAGCCGGCCGGCCTCCTCAAAGAGGTAGACCGAGATCATCTCCCAGTCGGACTCGTGATCGTTCACTCCGTGAAAGCCGGAACGCCAGGGGTTGTAGGCGAAGAAGAACCAGTACTGGCAGATCGTCCAGCCGCTCTGGCGCGTCACCCGGCCCTGGTAGACGTACTTCTCGTCCTGCTCGCGCAACTCGGCGTACTTGAGCGCGGCCGCGGCCGCCGTCGCACCCGGAACGTTGCCGCGCAGGAGCAGTGAGAGGGAGAAGAGGCCGTCGATGAGTCGCGGCAACAGGCCTCCTCGCGCAAGCCTGCCCACACCCGCGTGGAACTCGCTCTGCTGGCGCTTCGCGAGCTCGCGCTGACCGGCAAGGGCTTTCGCGCTCTCCTGCAGATCGAGCTGGCCGACGAAGCGCAGGTAGAACAACGACCCGAAGGGCGCCTCGCGCCGCTCGACGAGGCCTTCGATCGTCAGCGCCCCCTCTGGGACGACCTCCTCGTCAAGGCTGTCGGGGACGTACAGCCACAGGCTGCTTGCGAGCAGGTAGCGCTCGACGTCCATGGGGAAGAACTTCTCGCCCTGCGTGTAGCGGACGATCGGCTCGAACGCCCGGAGGATCTCGACGTCAGAGGCTGTCGATTGGATTCCGGGTGTGCTCGAGAAGGACATTCCGTGGGGGACGTACTCCGAAGGCAATCTGGACATCGAGTGGCGTCAGCGCGAACACGGCGAGAGACGTCAACGCGAGGGAGAGATAGTTCGGATGGTCGTAGAAGAAGTTCCGGAGCAGCTGGTGAGTCAGCCCGACCACCGCCAGCGTCATGAAGGCGGCCCAGGCCCACCGTCGCATCCGCAAAGCGCCGTTGCCGATGCCGATCGCCAAGATGCCGAAGACGATCTCGACCGCTCCTCCCGCGAGCGAGCTGTTGTCGCCACCGTTCACGAGGACGACCACCCCGTCGACGACGTTGTACGCACCGACGGCGAACATCAACAAGCCGACGAGCGTTACGGCGACCGGGCGCTTGGCATCGGGCCGAGGATCGGGAGGGTGCGACTGATCCTCGTGCGGCTCCAAGGTCGATAACCTAAACGTTCGCGTGCGCAGGTAACAGCGCCGGTCCCGATCGAGCCGGGCAGGCGAGACGACCTCGTCTATGGCCCGTCAGCTGAGCGCGAGCTACGTGCTCGACCCGCCGGCCGGCGGCGTTTCGACCTGCGGCGGCGGCGGCGCCTTGGGCTCGGGCTTCGGCTTCTCCGGCTCGCCTCGATGCGTCCACCGCCAGCGCACTCGTAAGCAGGCGATCACCAGGATCGCGACTGCCACCCCGAGGGCGATCCACGCCCAGCCGGTCTGGAACTCGTTGTCCTTGATCAGCTTGATCAGCGTGCAGAGGACGAGCAAGGCCGAGAGCCCCGCCGTCACGATCGCGGCGGGCCAGCCGCGCATCGAGAGCCTGGGGACGAACACGGGCAGCAGCTCCCAGAACAGGATGATCCCGACGAGCGCCATTGCGTAGAGGCCGACGTCGCTCCCCTCCCACGCGAACGTGCGACCGCAGATCAACGGCTGGCTCGGGTCGTTGCGCACCTGACAGGGGCGCTGCCACGGCACGACGATGAACAGGCCGAGCAATACGAGGCTGAGGATCAGGATCAGCTTCGAGCCGAGCGGACGATTCCATGCGTTCCGCACGGCCCGAGTCTATGCCCCTGCCCGCGCCGCACGAAGAGCCGCGAGGCGGCTCACGTCGCGAGTGCAATGCCGACGAGAATGGGCACGATGATCCAGCAGCCGAGGGTGAGGCCGACGGATATGAGCACGAACGTCCGCGTCTCGTCCTTGGGCGGCTTGCCGCACCAGCCGATCGTGTCCCAGAGGGTGTTCACGGGGCCGTTGGTGGCAAGGCGGATCCGGCGCGACGCGAGCGCGGCGCCGCGAAGGATGAACCACGAGGCCAGGAGCGCGATGAGCATCCCCACCACGCCCACCGCGGTCGCGACCGTCGTGCTGCTCAGCCAGCCCGTCGCTCGCCCGAGCGCGGCCACGACGGGCAGCGCGAGCGCAAAGAGGAACGCCGGCAGCGCCAATTCCTTCGTCTTCAGCGCATCGACCATCCGTTCGGCGTCCATGCGCGCGCGGCGTAGCTCGCGGCGCTCCTGGGTGCCCGGGACCGCCTGGATCTCCCGCAGGTCGTAGAGGTTCCGGAGCCGGGTCGAGAGCGTGCGGATCTGCGACACGACGAGATAACGGGCGACCAGCGCGACGCCCCAGCGGACGAACCAGCGGAACGGCCCGGCGTGCGCGCCCGCCCTCGTCCCGTGCCAGCCGTGGCGCGCCAGCGACTCGAGGGCCTCGACCATGTTGCGGTGCGCCTGCGGAAAGCGGTCCGGCTGCGCCAGAGGACGCGTGCGCGAGATCTCGTGCAGCATCTCGCGCTCGCGCGGGCTCGTCACCTCGAGCGCGTCGAGGTACTTGGCGATCTCCGCGTCGCTTTCCGAGAGCAGCTTCAGCCGCTCGATCGGGTTGTCGATCTCCTCGCGGAGCTCCTCCTGCGCCTGCCCCGGCTCGGCGGTTACGGCACCGTCGGCGGCCACTGCGCCCGGACCATAGCGCGTCCCCGCCTCGTTTCTGCGAGCGGACGGCGGGCAATCGGGCCCGCCGTCCGCTCGCCGTCGGCGAGAGTCACGTCGCTGCGACGTCTCGGTCGCAGCCGACGGCTAAGCGGTGGTCGCGCCCGACTTGGCGGCCTCTGCTGACGGAAGCACGCCGTCGGGGGTCATGTGATCGACCACGTGCGGCAGCGCCTTGCTGAGCTGCTCGGCCGCCTCGTCGGTGCTGATCCCGGCCTCGTCGGCCATCCGCTGGAGGCTCTGCGGATCCGCCGCCTGCTTGACCTGGTCGGCAGTGATCGGCTTGTTCTCCCCCTTGCCGACCCACGAATCGAAGATGTCGCCGAGGCCGGCCTGGTCGGCCCGCGCCTTGAACTTGTCCAGCGAGATCGAACCGTCGCCGATCATTCCCTGGACGCTCTTGATCAGCTTGTCCTGGACGCCGCTCGACTTGAGCAGTCCCTGCAGGGTGTCCATCAGACCCATTCCTACCCCCTTCTCTCAGGGTGGTCACGCGCCGACCCGACGCGCGGGGAGGCACCACTCTAACGCATCGTCCGACTCGTCTTCAGCTCGACTTGGCAACACTCCGGCCGTCCTTCCAGATGACGAGTCCGCCGGCCGCGAACACCTGCCTGGGTTCCTACACTTGCCCCGTGCCGGATGTCTACCTCACGATCGGCGACGCCCAGCCCGCGATCATCGAGGAACTCGCGCGCGTCCTCGAACTGCGGGCGGCCGATCCGCAGCAGCAGGCGATGCGTGACGCGTATTTCTCGGACCTCGGCCTCGAAGACGACGCGCGCGCGGTCGAGGTGGGCTGCGGGACGGGCGCGGTCACCCGAGCGCTCGCCTTGCGCCCCGAGACCGCGTCGGTGGTCGGCGTGGATCCCTCGCCGGGCTTCCTCACCATCGCCAGTGAGCTGGCGGACGGGATCGCGAACCTCGCGTTCGTCGTGGGAGACGCGAAGGCACTCCCGCTCGAGGACGGGTCGGTCGACGCCGTCGTCTTCCACACGACCCTGTGCCACGTGCCCGAGCCGAATGTCGCTCTGGGCGAGGCGTTCCGGGTGCTCCGGACCGGCGGCAGACTGGCGGTGTTCGACGGCGACTACGCCACTGCGACATGTGCGTCCGGGGACGCGGACCCGCTGCAGGCGTGCGTCGAGGCGATGATGGAGACCCATGTCTACGACCGCTGGTTCGCGCGGCGGCTCCCGAGGCTCGTGCTCGACGCCGGCTTCGAGGTCGCGAAGCTGCGGGGCCACAGCTACGTCGAGGCCCCGTCCTCCGCCGGCTACATGCTCGCCCTCGTCGACCGGGGCGCGGCCGCCCTGACCGCCTCCGGGAGGATCGGGGCAGAGACGGCGGAGGCGCTGAGAGCCGAGGCGCAGCGCCGTTCGGACGCAGGCGAGTTCTTCGGACACGTCGCCTACGTGAGCGTCGTCGCCGGCAAGCCGGCCTGAGCCGTCAGGGCTCGAACTCTCGCACCACCACCTGCGGCGTCCGCGACGCGTCCGCCGGCGCGGGAACGGCGAGCGACGCGACGGTGTCATCCGGCGTGTCGACTGGCAACAGGAGCCAGCGCTCCGGGTGCCTCTCCGCGGGCGCCGCCTGCAGCTCCCGGCGGTCGAGCTCGACCACGACCTCGCGCGGGTCGGCGTTGAGCCCGATGCCGACTGCTTTCAGATATGCCTCCTTGAGCGTCCAGAGTCGAAGGAGCGCCTGTTCTCGCTCCTCGGGCGGCAGGCGCCCGAGCAACCTGGTCTCTCGGTCGCCGAGCCAGGAAGAGGCGGTCGACCCGAGCGGACGCGCCCGAGCGACCGGCTCCGCGTCGATGCCGACCTCGCGGCCGTGCGCGACGGCGACCAGAAGGAGCTCGGTGGTGTGGGAGACGTTGAAGTGGAGACCGTCGGCCGGCGGAGCGAGGGCCGGCTTGCCGTGAGGCCCGCCGCAGACCGGGCAGGGCCGCGACACGATCGGCACGTCACGTGCGGCGACCCCGAGGTACCCAGCCAGGATCTCCCGTACGGCGCCGCGGCCGAGCGCCCAGCGGCGCCGCAGCTCGTCGGTCGCGAACCGTCGCGACCGCACCCGCTCTGCATCGTCGAGCTGCCGCTCGAACCGGTCCTGCAGCGAGGCGGCAGCGGAGAAGCGCAGGCTCCGGACGTGGAGCTCGTCCGGGTCGAGCCCGATCGGAACCGAGTGCCTCATGGCTCAGGACCGGCGGGCGACCGCTGTCAACGGCTCGAAGCCGATCCGGTCACGCACGAGCGGGACGAAACCGGCTGGCCCCGGTTCGCACACGACCGGATGCTAGTGGATGCGCGTGGACGCGATGCAACGTCGACGGCCACGCCTTTCTCGTAGACGACGGGACTCACACGTACGTCCACAGGATGGTTTGAGCGCGGCGAGCAGGGACAGGCTTTAGCCTGTCTCCCGCCCCGCCGGAAACGAGCGAGAGGAGCATCGCGATGACCGCGTCGAGCGCGACCCACTACCGCTGGGACGACATCCCCGAGGAGGAGCTGAAGCCGGACCTTCGCCGTCGGCTGATCCCGGCCGAGCGGATGACCATCGGCCACGTCTATCTCGACCAGGGGTGCGTCGTCCCGATGCATTCGCACGAGAACGAACAGCTGACCTACATCCTGGAAGGAACGCTGCGCTTCTGGCTTGGCGACGACGAGGCCGAGGTCGTCGACGTCCGCGCCGGCGAGGTGCTGCACATCCCGGCCCACCTCCCGCACCGGGCCGAGGCGCTCGAGGACACGCTGGACGTCGACATCTTCTCGCCGCCGCGCGCGGACTGGTTCGACGGCTCGGACGCGTACCTGCGCGGCTAGGCGTCCGGCTGGTCCGGTGCGATCGAGGCGTTGGCGGGGAGCTGCCCGGCAGCCGCTGCCTCCGCGTCGGTGTAGTGCTCGGCCGCCGGCCACGGCGCCAGGATCAGCAAGAGGAGCGAATGCTCGATCGCCCGGACCGCGTGCCGCTCGCCGGGGTCGAAGGTCACCATGTTCCCCGGGCCGCACTCCGCGGTCTCGCCGGACACGTCGATCGCGACCAGGCCCTTGACGACGGTGACCACTGCCCGCTCGCGGACGTGGTGGTCGCCCATTTCCTCGCCCCCCTCGAGCTCGATGACGACGGCCCGGCACTCCGGCGCACTGAAGAGGACGCGCGGCATCTGCCGGTCGTGCCGCGGCACACGCGGCGCGTCCGATCGGGCGGCGCGCGGCGTCCGCTTCTCGGTCGACGGCGGTAGCGACGTCAGATCCCACCGCTTCACGGCACGCACGCTAGCGGAAGCCCGCCATCCGTAGTTTCCCGCAGTTCCGATCGCCGCCGTTGCGGACGCCGGCCGCAGGTGCAGCCGCTGCAATGACGGGACGTGAACACGCGAAGGGAGCATTGCATGCCAATCGACCCGGAACACACGCTCGCCGCGCTCGTCCTCGAGCGGCCGGCGCGCTCACGCACCTTCGAAGAGCTCGGGCTCGACTACTGCTGCGGCGGCAACCGGAGCCTGACCGACGCCTGCGCGGCCGTCGGCGTCGACCTCGACGCCACGCTGGCGCGCCTCGAAGCCGCTTCCGAGGAGCCTGACGGCGAGCCCGACTGGCAGCGCGTTCCGCTGGAGGAGCTCGTCGACCACATCGTCTCCGTACATCACGACGGGATGCGGCAAGAGCTGCCGCGGCTCGACGGGCTGCTCGCCAAGGTCGTCCGCGCACACGGCGACGAGGAGCCGCAGCTCCGCGAGCTGCGAGCGACGTTCGTGTCGCTGCGAGCCGAGCTCGAGGAGCACATGAGCGACGAGGAGGAGCGGCTGTTCCCACTCTGCCGCTCCGGCGAGCCGCTCGACCCGCGTCACGTGGAGGAGCTGGAGGACGAGCACGTGTCGACAGGGCAGGCGCTCGGGCAGCTGCGTGCCCTCACCCGCGACTACGACCTCGGCGTCGCCCGGTGCAACACGCATCGTGCGACCATCGACGGCCTCCGCGAGCTGGAGGTCGACCTGCACCGCCACATCCACGAGGAGAACAACGTGCTCTTCCCGCGCGCGCTGACGGCTGCGTGAACTTGGGCCCCCGGGTGGGGCGCCCGGCGCCGTTCGCGCTCGTCGGAGCGTACTTCGTAGCCGCGCTGGCGTGCTGGGTGGCGGCGACCGCCGTGCTGGTCGCCGCTGCGCCGGAGCTGGCCCGAGGTGGCTTCGGCGCGCAGAGGGCCCTGCTCGGAGTGCACCTGGTCGCGCTCGGCTTCCTGCCCCTCGCCGTCACGGGCGCAGTGCTGCACGTGCTCCCGACCCTGCTCCGCAACGATGCCTCCCGGAGACGCGGTTGGGCGGCGTTGCCATTTCTGTGCGCCGGCCCGGTGCTAGCCGTCGGGATCGCGCACGATCTGCACGGAGCGCTCTGGCCGGCGGCGGTCGCCGAGACCATCGGCTTTCTGCTGGTCACGTGGGAGCTCGCCGCGCTCCTCGTCCGGGCACCGCGCGGCCGGATGCTGCTCGCCAGTCGCAGCGGCGTCCTCCTCTCGACCCTGCACGCTGCGGCCTCGCTCGCCCTCGGCGCCGCGCTGGCCGATCGCGCATGGCGCCCGGTGCTCGGGATCCCGCACGATCGAGCGGTCGCGATCCACCTCAACCTCGCCGTGCTCGGTTGGCTGACCTTGCTCATCCTCGTGGTCGGCCGGACGCTCGGGCCGATGCTGGCGCTCGCGCCGGCGGCGGCTCCCCGGCAACTGCCGCTGGAGGAGCTCGTGTTGACTATCGGGCTCTGGCTGCTCGTCGCCGGCCTGGCGGTCGACGCCCGCGCACTCGAGGTGGCCGGCGGCCTGTTCGTGCTGCTCGCAGTGGTGAGCTTCGCGCGGCTGATGGCGCGCGTCGCGCGACAGCGCAGGCTCCCCGGGCTGGAGGGGCCGCTCGTCCACCTCGTCACCGGGTTGTTCTTCCTCGGCCAGGCGGCTGTGCTCGGTCTCGGGATGGTGCTGGGCCTCGCGGCGACGCCGAGGCGCCTCGTCGCCTACGTGGTCGCGCTGCTCGTCGGCTGGGCCGGAGGGGTCACGCTCGGCCACCTCGGCAAGCTGCTCTCGCTCTCGGCCTGGACATGGTGGCCCGCGGGCCCGCGGCCGAAGCAGACGGCCCTGTACGCCCGCCCCGTCTGGCTCGCAGAGGCGATCCTGTTCGCCGCCGGCCTCGAGCTGCTCGTCGACGGCGCGCTTGCCGGGTCGACGTCCCCCGCGCGCGCGGGTGCCCTCCTGCTGGTCGTCTCTGCACTGGTCGCGGCCGCAGGGGCCCTCGTCACGCTCCGCCGCGGGCTGCCCGCCCTGACCGCCGCAGCAGCCGGCGTGGTTTCGTAGGCTCCCGGTGCGGATGCCACGGCGAGCGGAAGGGCGCACGCGGGTAGGCCTCCCGGGCGAGACCGCCGTCGACACAGCGCTCCGCTCGGCCCTCCTCCCTGCGCACCGCTACTTCCGCCGGGGCGAGCCGTCGGCCGAAGGCTGGAGCGAGCTCGTCGCCAAGGGCCGCGACTGGGAGTCGTTCTACCGGGAGCGCTGGCAGCACGACCGGGTCGTCCGCTCGACGCACGGCGTCAACTGCACCGGCTCGTGCTCGTGGAACGTCTACGTCAAGGACGGGATCATCACGTGGGAGACGCAGGCGGTCGACTACCCGTCGACCGGGCCGGAGATGCCCGAGTACGAGCCGCGCGGCTGCCCTCGCGGGGCGTCGTTCTCGTGGTACACGTACTCGCCGCTACGGCTGCGCTACCCCTATGTCCGCGGCAGCCTGCTGGAGCGCTTCCTCGATGCGCGCGGGCGTCTCGGCGACCCCGTCGAGGCGTGGGCGTCGATCGTCGACGATCCCGAGGCGCGCCGGGAGTACCAGTCGCACCGCGGCAAGGGCGGGTTCGTGCGGGCCTCGTGGGACGACGCCGTCGACCTGATCGCCGCCGCCCACGTGCACACGATCAGCCGCTACGGCCCCGACCGCGTCGTCGGCTTCACGCCGATTCCGGCGATGTCGATGGCGTCGTACGCGTCGGGCACCCGCTTCCTGGCGCTGATCGGCGGCGTCATCCTCTCGTTCTACGACTGGTATGCCGACCTGCCGCCGGCGTCGCCGCAGACCTTCGGCGACCAGACCGACGTCCCCGAGTCGGGCGACTGGTGGAACGCCGGCTACCTGCTCGTCTGGGGAACGAACCTGCCGACGACTCGCACGCCGGACGCGCACTTCATGACCGAGGCGCGCTACCGCGGCCAGAAGGTCGTGGTCGTGTCGCCAGACTTCGCCGAGCACGTGAAGTTCGCCGACCAGTGGCTGCCGGCGCAGCCGGGTACCGACGCGGCGCTGGCGCTCGCGATGGGCCACGTGATCCTGCGCGAGTTCTACGTCGAGCGGCAGGTGCCCTACTTCGAGGACTACGCGCGCCGCTTCACCGACCTGCCGATGCTGGTGACGCTGCGCGAGCACGAGGGCGCGTGGGTGCCCGACCGATTCCTGCGGGCATCCGACCTGGACTCGGAAGAGGAGCTGCCCGAGTGGAAGCCGGTGGTGCTCGACGAGCGTACGGGCGAGCCCGCAGTACCGACCGGCTCCGTCGGCCACCGCTACGCCTCCGCCGACGAGGGGCGCTGGAATCTCGCGCTGGGCGACCTCGACCCGGCACTTACCCTGCTCGGCCGCGGCCGCCCGGTCGAGGTCGACCTGCCGCGCTTCGACGTCGGCGAGACGGAGGGCGGCTCGTCGATGCGGCGAGGCGTGCCGGCACTGGACCTCGGCGGTCGGCTCGTCACGACCGTCTTCGACCTGCTGCTCGCCCAGTACGGCGTCGCCCGCGCCGGCCTGCCGGGCGACTGGCCGGCGGGCTACGACGATCCGCAGCCGTGCACGGCGGCCTGGCAGGAGGAGATCACCTCCGTCGACCGCCACGACTGCGTCCGGGTGGCGCGCGAGTTCGCCCGGAACGCCGAGCGCACGCGCGGGCGCTCGATGATTGCGATGGGCGCCGGCACGAACCACTGGTTCCATTCGGACCAGGTCTACCGCTCGTTCCTCGCGCTCATCCTCCTCTGCGGCTGCCAAGGGGTGAACGGCGGCGGCTGGGCGCACTACGTCGGCCAGGAGAAGGTTCGGCCCCTGGCCGGCTGGCAGACGGTCGCGTTCGCCACCGACTGGATGCGGCCGCCGCGCCACCAGGCGGGCACGCCGTTCTTCTACCTCGCCACCGACCAGTGGCGGTACGAGGGCTTCGGCCCCGAGGAGCTGGCGTCGCCGCTCGGCCGCGGCCTCTTCCACGGCCGGTCGCTCGCCGATCTGAACGCGCTAGCGGCGCGGCTCGGCTGGCTGCCCTCCTTTCCGAGCTTCGACCGCTCGACCCTGGAGCTGTGTGCAGAGGCCGAGCGCGCAGGCGTCGAGCCGGCGACGCACGTCGTCGCCGAGCTGCGCGCCGGACGGCTGCGCTTCGCATGCGAAGACCCGGACGCACCCGAGAACTGGCCTCGCGTGCTGACAGTCTGGCGCTCGAACCTGCTCGGCTCGTCCGCGAAGGGGCACGAGTATTTCCTCCGCCACCTGCTCGGGACGACCTCGCCGGCCGTGCGCGCCGAGGAGTCGCCGCCCGAGCTCCGGCCGGCCGAGGTGGCGTGGCGCGAGCCGGCGCCCGAGGGGAAGCTCGACCTGCTGACGACGATCGACTTCCGGATGACCTCGAACGCGCTCTTCTCCGACGTCGTCCTCCCGGCTGCGACCTGGTACGAGAAGGTCGACCTCTCGTCGACGGACCTGCATCCCTTCGTCCACACGTTCAACGCGGCGATCGCGCCGCCCTGGGAGACGAAGTCCGACTGGGACGCGTTCGCGCTGGTCGCGCAGCGCTTCTCCGAGCTGGCCGAGCGGCACCTCGGCGTCCGTCGAGACGTGATCGCGGCGCCGCTGGCGCACGACACGCCCGACGAGGTGGCTCAGCCGTTCGGCGACGTGCGCGACTGGACGGCGGGCGAGTGCGAACCGGTGCCCGGCAGGAGCATGCCGAAGCTTGTCGTGATCGAGCGCGACTACCCGGCGACGGCGGCGAAGCTGCACGCGCTGGGGCCGCTGGTCGAGGAGCTCGGCGCCAGTGTCAAGGGCGCGTCGTGGAAGCCGCTCGAGGAGGTCGAGTGGCTCGCGGCTCACAACGGGACCGTCCACGACGGCCCGGCGGCCGGGCGGCCGTCGCTCGAACGCGTCGAGGATGCGTGCGAGGCGATCCTCGCCCTCTCCGGCACGACCAACGGGCGCCTCGCGGTCGAGGGGTTCCGCTCGCTCGAGCGCCGCACCGGTGTCCGGCTCGCCGACCTGGCCGAGCCGCGCGCTGGCGACCGGATCACCCTCGAGGACGCAAGCGTCCAGCCCCGCACCGTGATCACCTCGCCGGAGTGGTCGGGGATCGAGGCGCACGGCCGGCGGTACGCGCCGTTCACGATGAACGTCGAGCGCGAGAAACCCTGGCACACGCTCTCCGGGCGCCAGCACCTCTATCTCGACCACGCCTGGGTCCTCGAGCTCGGGGAGGCGCTGCCGGTCTACCGGCCGCCGCTCGCCTACCGCCGCCACTTCGGCGACCAGGGCGTCGGCGGCGACGCGGTCGAGGTGACACTCCGCTACCTGACGCCGCACTCGAAATGGTCGATCCACTCCGAGTACCAGGACAACCTGCATATGCTGACCCTCTTCCGCGGCGGCAAGGCGCTCTGGATCAGCCGCGAGGACGCCGAGGCGCTCGACATCCGCGACGACGACTGGGTCGAGGCCGTGAACCGCAACGGCGTGATCACGTGCCGCGCCGCCGTCACGCACCGGCTGCCGAAGGGCACGTGCATGATGTACCACTCGAAGGACCGGCACCTGAACGTTCCGCGCACCGAGACGACCGGCCGACGCGGGGGCACCGACAACTCCCTGACGAGGATCGTCTTCAAGCCGTCTCAGCTCGTCGGTGGCTACGCGCAGCTTTCCTACGCATTCAACTACTACGGGCCGACCGGCTCGCAGCGCGACGAGGTGACGGTCCTCCGGCGCCGCTCGCAGGAGGTGGAGTTCTAGATGAAGGTGCGCGCGCAGGTGGCGATGGTGATGAACCTCGACAAGTGCATCGGGTGCCACACCTGCTCGGTGACGTGCAAGCAGGTGTGGACGAACCGGCCCGGCGCCGAGTACGTCTGGTTCAACAACGTCGAGACCAAGCCCGGGCTCGGCTACCCGCGCCGGTACGAGGACAACGACCGCTGGAAGGGCGGCTGGGAGCTCGACCGCAAGGGCCGCCTGCGGCTGAAGGGAGGCGGACAGCTGCGGAAGCTGCTGACGATCTTCTGGAACCCGGACCTGCCGACCATCGACGACTACTACGAGCCCTGGACGTACGACTACGAGACGCTGATCTCGGCGCCGCTCTCCGAGCACGACCCGGTGGCGAGGTCGCACTCACAGCTGACGGGCGAGCAGATCCGCATCCGCACCGGCCCGAACTGGGACGACAACCTCGCCGGCGCCCCCGAGCACGCGGTCCACGACCCGCTCCTGAAGGGGATCGAGGAGACGGTGCGGATGGAGTACGAGCGGGCGTTCATGTTCTACCTCCCCCGCATCTGCGAGCACTGCCTCAACCCGAGCTGCGTCGCCAGCTGCCCGTCGGGCGCGATGTACAAGCGCGAGGAGGACGGCGTCGTCCTCGTCGACCAGGACAAGTGCCGCGCGTGGCGCTTCTGCGTCTCCGGCTGCCCGTACAAGAAGGTCTACTTCAACCACCGCAGCGGCAAGGCGGAGAAGTGCACGTTCTGCTACCCACGGCTGGAGGTCGGTCAGCCGACGATCTGCTCCGAGACGTGCGTCGGCCGGTTGCGCTACCTGGGGCTCGTCCTCTACGACGCCGACCGGGTCGAGGAGGCGGCGTCGGTGCCGGACCCGAAGCGCCTGCTCGCCTCGCAGCTCTCGGTCTTCCTCGACCCGCACGACCCGGAGGTGCAGGCGGCGGCGCGCGCCGACGGGATCGCCGACGACTGGCTCGAGGCGGCCCGGCGCTCGCCGATCTACAAGCTCGCCGTCGACTGGCAGATCGCCCTGCCGCTCCATCCCGAGTACCGCACGCTGCCGATGGTCTGGTACGTGCCCCCGCTCTCGCCGATCGACGGCGCGCTGGCGGACGGCGGCTACGACGGCGACCCCGACGACGTCTTCCCCGCGATCGAGCAGCTGCGGATCCCGGTCGAGTACCTCGCGAACCTGCTCTCCGCGGGCGACGCCGACGTGATCCGGCGCGTCCTCCGGCGGCTGGCTGCGATGCGAGGGGTGATGCGGCGACTGCAGCTCGACGGCGAGCGCGACGAGGAGCTGGCAGCGTCGGTCGGGCTCGACACCGCCGAGCTGGAGGCGATGTACCGGCTGCTCGCGATCGCGAAGTACGAGGACCGCTACGTGATCCCCAAGGCGCACGCGGAGCACGCGTCCGTGCTCGAGGCCCAGCAGACGGGCTGCTCGGTGCCCGGCGGGCCGGGTGGCGGCTACGGCGAGGTCGGCTTCCCGCCCCAGCGTGCGCCCGCCGGCAAGCGGCTGAAGCTGCTGGGAGGCGACTCGTGAGCCGACGCTCCGCGAGGCCCGACTACCGGCTGATCTCGCTCGCGCTCGAGTATCCGGACGCAGCGATCGACGGGGCGCTGCTGGCGGCGGCGGATGCGCTTCCGGGGCCGTTCCGCGACTGGTGGCGGGAGACGCCGCTCGCCGAGCGACAACGCCTCTACGTCGAGACCTTCGACCTCGACCGTCGCACGAGCCTGCACCTCACCTACTACCTCCACGGTGACACGCGCAAGCGTGGGCTCGCGCTCCTGCGGCTGAAGCGCCTGTATTCGGCTGCCGGGCTGCCGCTCGCGACCGGCGAGCTGCCCGACTACCTGCCGCTCGTCCTCGAGTTCGCAGCGCTCGCCCCGGACGGTTGCGGCGAGACGGTCCTGGCCGAGCACCGGCTCGCGCTCGAGCTGCTGCGGCTGCGGCTCTCCGAGGTCGACAGCCCGTGGGCGTGCCTGCTCGAGGCGGTGTGCGCGTCGCAGCGGAGGCTCGTCGGCCCCGAGCGCGACCGGCTCGCCCGGCTGCTGGCCGAGGGCCCGCCCGACGAGCGGGTCGGTCTCGAGCCGTTCGCGCCGCCCGAGGTCGTCCCGACCGGAGCGCGCCGGTGAGCCCCGGCACGGCGCTGGTCTGGGTGGGCCTGCCGTACGCGGCGCTCGCCCTCTTCGTCGGCGGCCATGTCTGGCGCTACCGCACGGACCAGTTCGGCTGGACGAGCCGCTCGACGCAGCTGCTTGAGAGTCGCCTGCTCGCCTGGGGCTCGAACCTCTTCCACTGGGGCGCGATCGCCGCCATCGCCGGCCACGCGCTGGGCATCTTGATCCCGAAGACCGTGACCGGGGTGCTCGGCATCGACGAGCACGCCTACCACCTCCTGTCCGCGGTCGCGGGCTCGATTGCGGGGATCGTGTGCGCGGTCGGCCTCGTGATCCTCACCTACCGCCGCGCGGCGGTCGCCCGCGTGCGCGTGACGACGTCGACGACCGATGTCGCCGTCTACGTGCTCCTCTTCGTCCTGATCGGGCTCGGGCTCTGGGAGACCGTGATCGTCAACGCGTTCGGCAGCGCCTACGACTATCGCGAGACCGTCGGCCCCTGGTTCCGCAGCATCTTCTACTTCCACCCGAAGGGAGAGCTGATGACGGACGCGCCCGTCGTCTACCAGGTGCACGCCGCAGCCGCGTTCCTGATCATCGCGCTCTGGCCGTTCAGCCGGCTGGTGCACGCGTGGAGCATCCCGTTCCAGTACCTCGGCCGGCCGTACATCCTCTACCGGCGCCGATACCCGCAGCCGCGCGCGGCGAAGTAGGTCAGGCGCGCGACTCGCCGCCCGGGGCGCCGAGCTCGCCCGGCGGCGCGCTGCGCAGGAGCCAGATCGCGAGCGCCAGCGACGCCCCCACGAAGACCAGCAGGCCGACGAAGCCGTACGTGTACGTCCCTTCCGCGTCCTTGACCAGGCCGACGAAGACGGGCGGGAAGAAGCCTCCCAGCCCGCCCGCCGCGCCGACGACCCCGCCGGCCGCACCGGCGTCGTGCGGGAACTCGGCCGGCACGAGCTTGAACACGGCGCCGTTGCCCGCTCCCAGGAAGCTGCCGAGTGTCAGGCAGGCGAGCGTGACCGGCATGATCCGCGGGGCCGGGGCGATCGCCGCCAGCACGGCGGCGTCGATCGCGACGCCCGCGAAGGCGAGCACCAGCACGGCGTAGGCGCCGAACCGGTCGGCGAGCCAGCCCCCCACCGGGCGGGCGAGCGTGGCGGCGATCACGAACCCGGCGGCGCGCATGCTCGCCTCGACCTTGCTGTAGCCGAACCAGTCCTGGAGCAGCGTCGGCAGGAGCAGAAACATCGCGACGAAGCCTCCGAAGGTGATGAAGTAGAAGAAGGCGAGCCGGTAGAGGCGCCAGCCCGAGCGCAACACCGCGCCGTACCGCGCCGCCGGTGCCCGCCGAGGAGGGTTCTGCGCCAGCAGCAGGAAGAGCGCGGCCCCGACGAGCAGCGCGATCGCGGTCACCCAGCCCAGCGTCGGCCGGCCGTAGCGGTCGACGAGCGGCGGCGCGCCGAAGAAGGCGATGGCCGTCCCGATGTTCCCGGCGCCGTACACGCCGAGGGCGAAGCCCTGCCGTTCCTTCTCGTACCAGCCGGCGACGAACGGAACGCCGACCGCGAACGACGCACCGGCGACGCCGAGCAGGAAGCCGACGCCGATCAGCGCCCAGTACCCGTCGGCGTAGCCGAACAGCACGGCGGGTAGCGCCGAGAAGGCGAGCAGGGCCGAGAAGACGACCCGGCCGCCGAAGCGGTCCGTGAGGACGCCCATCGGAATCCGCAGCAACGAGCCGAGCACGACCGGCACCGCGGTGAGGAGCAGCGCCTCGGTGTAACTCAGGCCCAGGTCGTGCTTGAACGTCTTCGCGAAGGGCGAGACGAGGCTCCACGCGGCGAAGCAGAGTGCGAAGGCGCCCGTCGCGAGGACCAGGTTCCGGACGGCCCCGTGCACCGGCCCCGTCTGCTCGCTCATGCCGGGCAGCTTACGGAGCGGCTCCCGTCGGCGACGTCGCTGCGTGACTACCCGGGGTTCGCCGCTCACGCCTGCGTGGGCACCGCGACGCCCGACTCGTGCCCCGCCCGAAGCGGGCGGCCTCGAGCGACGAGGACCGGGCACGGCGCGCGGTGCACCACCCCTGCCGAGACGCTGCCGACGAGCAGCCGCTTGAGGGCGCCCCAGCCGTGCGCGCCCAGCACGACGAGGTCCGCGGCCTGCTCGCCCGCCGCGGCGCAGATCTCCTCGACCGGAGGTCCCTCGCGAACCTCGAGGGAGACGGGGAGGCCGGCGGCGGCGATCTCCTCGACGGCCGCCGTCCCGGCTTCCCGGGCGCGCTCGCGTTCGACGTCATCGAGCTCGGGGCTTGCCAGCAGCGGCGCGGCGCCGAAGGCGGAAACCGGAATCGACCACGCGGTGACGACGTGGATGCGCGCTCCGGTCGCGCGTGCGAGCTCGATTGCGGTCTTCGTAGCCTGCGCGGCCGAGGGCGAGCCGTCGGTTGCCAATACGATCGTGTTCATCCGAATCCCCTTCCGTCGGCGTGAGCGTGCCGATCGGCGACAGCGACAGCATCGGCAGGGCGACGGATCGCGGCTGCGGCCTTCTACGGAGACCGCACGTCGTTGTGCTCGGTGTCCCCCGCCCCGTAGACGAGCGTGACCGTCCCGGTCGTCGCACGGGCGCGCAGCTCGCTCAGCTCAGCACACCTGCCACGTCAGCGCTTCCGAGGAGCACCCTTGGTCCGGTCGTTGCCGCCCCCGGACTCGAGCCACGACTCGAGGGATCCGTGCGCCTTCCAGGGGCCCGGCTCGCCGGTCGGGAAATCCCGCCAGAGGAGGAGCTGCAGCGAGCCGTCGTCGGCGATCACGGTCAGCCCGACGCCGTCCTCGTCGAGCCGGTCGGCCAGCAGCTGCACGCCCGAGGTCCGGCCGAGGGACAGCCACTTCGTTCCCGCGGGTTGCCATCGCTTCGGCCCGCGCCGCTTGTGCAGCACCGTTCCGTCCGGGCCGAGCGCGAACACGGCCAGCCCACCGTTTCGGAGCGGGAACGCCTGCAGCGAGCCGGACGCTCCCTCCCCGATCCGCTCCCAGCCGTCCTGCCTCGGGCTTCGCGCACCCGCAGCGAGCGACCGGTGCAGGACCACGCCCTCCTCGTCCAGTCCGAGCAGCTCGGTCCTGCCGTCGTCGCCCGAGACAGCCGTCACCGGCTGCGCGAAGTGCCCGCCGAGGCTCCGCCAGCGCTTGGTCGCCGCCCCGCGACGGACGGTCGCGCCCGTGAGCGTGCCGTCCGCGCCCACCGCGAAGAGCTCGACCCTGTCCGGCGCAGCAGCCAGGACGGTCACCGGGCCGGTCACCCCGTCGGCGACCTGCGTCCACCCCTCGTGCCGCGAATCGCCGTTCGGAGCGCCGACCACCTTGCTGTAGACCGCCCCGTCCGCGCCGAGGCCGAATAGGAAGGCCTTCCCGCCGTCCGCGCCTACGGCACCGAAGGCGCCCGGCGCCGTGACGACGGCGTTCGGAGAGACGAAGCGCCTCCCCCGGCGTGTCTTGCGGCTCGTGGAGTTGGTGCCCGGCCGGCCCTCGACCATCAGGCGGCCGGCGACGGTGAACGCGACGCCGAAGTCGCCGGTGGACATCTCGAACGTCCGCGAGGCCGCTCCGAAGACGTCGACGATCGGAAATACCTTCGTCACCCAGGCCGAGTCGTAGTCGTACGACGACGCCCACCAGCTGCCCTCGCCCTGGAACTCCACCGAGGGTGCGTAATCGGGCAGGCCCTCACCGGGGTAGGGGATGACGTCGAAATCCTGGTCGACGCCGAGGACGATCGCGTAGACGCCGCGGGGCGCCAGATCGATCGCGATCGTGCGGTCAACGTCGACCGGCGGATCCTCGTCGCTGATGTCGCCTTCGCCCCAGACCGCGTAACCGAGCTGTGCGCCGCCGTCCGAGTCGCCCGCCCGGAAGTAGAACTCGAACTCGCCGGCGCCGGCCGGGTCGCCGTCCTTGCGCACGTTGATGCTGTCGAAGAACAACGTCACCTTCCGCGACCCCGTAGTGAACGTCTGCGTGACGACCGCGTCGTGCGGCTTGCCGAAGTACGAGCCGGAGGCGACGATTCGCAGCCGGTACGACGTCTGCTGGTCGAGCGGGATGTTCCGCCCGAGGATGCATTCGTGCTGGGTCTGCAGCCCGCCGAAGAGCGGGAGCCAGCTCGCGACCTGCGTGCCGTCGGCGGCGGTCACCGTGACCGACGGGATGGTCGGCTGGACGGTCCTGAACGAGATCCGCACGGTGTCGACGCCGGCCGCAACCGTCAGGTCGGTGACCGCCTGCGGGGCACCGCCCATGGCCCGCTGCTGCATCGCCCACTCGCTGGTCTGGTCGAGCAGGCGCTGCTCGAGATCCTCGGTCGTGACGGCGACCTTGGCGAGCACCTTGTCGTTGTCCTCGCGGTGCAGAGTGAACGTGTAGGAGTGCCCGAGCGCGAGGTCGGGAGTCGAGAAGTCCTTGGAGTGCTTGCCCGTGTTCGCGCCGACGTCGAAGGGCTGCTCCGGGCCGACGTCCAGCGTCACGTTCACGTAGCCGTGGCCGGCCCCACCGGTGTCCCAGCTGATCGTGGTCGTGCGCTTGTCGGACGGCGACCAGAACCCGACCGGGTTCGGGCTCGCGGTGATCGACGCAGCCATCTCCTCCCCCGTTTCTCTACGACCGGCGGCCTGCCGCGGCGATCGTAACGCATGTATCTAGAGGCGCCGGAGTGTTGTCAGGCGAGAAGCGACGCGAGCCGGTCGATGCCCTCGTCGATCATGGTCTCGTCGACCATGCTGAACGAGAGGCGGACGTTCTCGCCGCCGCGGCCGTCGGCATAGAAGAGCGCTCCGGGGACGACGCCGACGCCGGCCTCCGCCGCGCGCGCAGTCAGCTCGGTCGTGTCGCAGCCGGGGATCGTCAGCCAAGAATAGAAGCCGCCGGTCGCCCGCGTCCACCAGACGCCGTCCGGCATCGTGCGCTCCAGGGCGGCGAGGAGCCGCTCGCCCTTCCGCCGGTAGAGCGCGCGCGACTTCACCACCTGCTCGTCGATCCACCCGCGCCGGATGTACTCCTCCAGCATCCGCTGGCCGAGCGCGCCCGAGCACTGGTCGGTGTTCTGCTTCCCGGAGACGAGCTGCGCCACGATCTCGGCGGGGCCTGCCGCCCAGCCGAGCCGCACGCCCGGCAGGAACGTCTTCGATGTCGTTCCCGCCTGCACGACCACGTCCGGGGCGAGCGACCACAGGCTCGGCAGCGACTCGTCGCCGAAGGTCAGCTCGCGGTAGGCGACGTCCTCGACCAGGAGGAAGCCGTACCGCCGCGCCAGCTCGACGAGCCCCTCGCGGCGCTCGGCCGAGAGCGACACGCCCGCCGGGTTCTGGTGGTCGGGAATCGTGTAGAGCAGCTTCGGGCGCAGCCCAGCCTCGAGCCGCCGCTCCAGCTCGTCCACCTCGAGCCCGTCGCCGTCCATCGGCACGGTCTCGATCTCGGCCTCGAAGCCACGGAAGGCCATGATCGCGCCGAGGTACGTCGGCCCCTCGACCACCACCATGTCGCCGCGGTCGAGGAAGGTCTTGCCGACCAGCTCGAGCGCCTCGATCCCGCCGCTCGTTATCAGCAGCTCGCCGTCCGCGGGCCGCCTGCCCTGGACAGCGTCGAGCCGCCCGGCGACGGCGTCGATCGTGCCCGCCAGCCCCTGCGTGGGCGTGTACTGGAACGCCGTCGCCTCGCCGCTCTCGGCGAACTCGGCGAGAAGCGTCGCCGCCCGCTCGCGCGGGAACGTGAGCGGGTCGGGGAAGCCGCCGGCGAACGAGATCAGGTCGGGGCGGCCGAGGAAGCCGAGCACGAAGGCGATCCCCTCGCCGACGTCGCCCCGCGTGCGGGCCGCGAAGTGCGCGTCCCAGCGACTCGTCTCGGGCGTGACCGCCATCGGCCGACCTTAGCGCGTGGCGTTACGTCGTCGCCACTCCGATCACGATCCTGCCGAGGTAGCCCCTGGCGCCGCCCGGCCGCCGGCGGAGCCTGACCACCGCGCGCGAACCGCCCGCCTGCGCGTAGATCATGTCCCGGGCGTGCGGAGTGTCGGGCTGCCCACGGCCCGCGTACGCGCCGGTGCGGTACACGGAGGCCTGGATCGCCTCGTTGAAGAAGACCTGGCCCGTGTGGACGACGCGGTCGGCGCTGCCGACGTGCACCTTCATGTGGACGTGCGGCGTCCGTCCGCGGTACCAGCCGGGAAAGATCGTCATGAAGCTCGCCTTGCCGAGCGCGTCGGAGCGCTGATGGCCGCGGAGGTAACGCGTCTTGGTCTGCGGGCCGGAGCCGCCGCCCGGGCCGCCGGGGCCGGACGAGCCCCCGTCGAAGCCGGAGTACTCCCCCGAGGCGTCGGCGTGCCAGATCTCGACGTCGGCGTTCCTGATCGGCCTGCACGTCTTCGCGTTGACGATCGCGAACTGGAGCACGAGCGGCAGGCCCGGTCTGCCCTCGCGGACGTCGTAACGGGTGAGCCTGGTATCGATCCAGTACGGGCCCTCGGTCACCTCCGGCGTGAGCACGCAGGTGGCGGCGTCGGCGTTGTCGGTGCCGAAGGCGTCGAGCGCCCGCGTGCCGAAGGCGACCGAGGCGACACCGCCGCCGAGGACGCCGATCAGCCCGCGGCGGCTGAGCGTCCGATCGTCGGTGGACATGTTTCCTCCTTCGTGGTCGTGGTCGTCCATGCCCGTCACCCTAGAAACGTCAGGTGAGACGCGCCTGAGAGTTTTCGTAGGATCACCTGAGTGCGCGAGGTGCTCGCCGGCAAGCCGATCCTGGGGATGATCCACATGCCCGCACTGCCGTCGGCGCCGCAGAACGACAAGACGATGGACGAGCTCGTCGCCTTCGCGCTCTCGGAGGCGCGGAAGCTCGAGTCGGCCGGCCTCGACGCCTGCATCGTCGAGAACGTCGGCGACGTGCCGCTCTTCCGCGACCACGTCCCTGCGACCACGGTGGCGGCGATGGCGGTGCTCGTCACCGAGGTGCGCCGGGCGACGTCGATGCACGTCGGCGTGAACATCCTCCGGAACGCCTGCACGGAGGCGCTCTCGATCGCCCACGTCTGCGGCGCGGACTTCATCCGCTGCAACGTCGTGATCGGCGCGTACGTCACCGACCAGGGAATCGTCCAGGGTTGCGCCGCCGAGCTCGCCCGGCTCCGGCGGGAGCTCGACTCCGAGGTGCTGATCTTCGGCGACGTCCACGTCAAGCACGCGCACCCGCTGTTCGACGTCCCGATCGAGTACGCCGCGCAGGACCTGGCCGAGCGCGGCGGTGTCGACGCGGTGATCGTCTCCGGGCCGCGAAGCCCGATTCCGCCGACGTGGGAGCGGCTCGAGACGGTGAAGGAAGCGGTCGAGCTGCCGGTCCTGATCGGCAGCGGCATCGGCCTCGAGAACGTGAAGGAGTTCTACGAGCGCTCGGACGGCGTCCTGATCGGCGAGCCCGACTTCAAGGTCGGCGGCGTCTGGGGCGGCGAGACGGACGAGGCCGCGTACGCCGAGGCCGTGCGCCTCTGCCGCGGCTGAGGTAGCCCGTCCCGCCACCTTCGGCGTCACCCAAATTTCGTTACCATAGGTAACGAAATGTCGGTTTCCGTCGTCGATTCCGTCGAGCTCGCGAACCGGCTGCGGCCGGTTCTCCTGATGCTCAACCGCCACCTACGCCGCGAGGCGCACGCCGAGGGGATCACCGGCGGGCAGGCGGCGCTACTGGCGCAGATCCGGAGGTACCCGCAGCTCGGCGTGCGCGAGCTGGCCGCGCGCGAGGGGATCTCGGCGCCGTCGATGACGCGCTACCTCGACCGCCTCGAGAAGGCGGGCCTGATCGTCCGGTCGCGATCGCCCGAGGACGGGCGGCGGATCCGCCTCGCGCTGACGCCGAAGGGCGTCCGCGTCCTCCGGTCTGTGCGTCGCCGGCGCACCGCCTGGCTCGCCGAGCGGCTCGACGGGCTCGACCCCGCCGAGCAGCGCTCCGTCTTCGCGGCACTCGCGCCGCTGGAGCAGATGCTCGAGGAGGCGGACCGGTGACCGCCGCACTGGTCGCCCTCAACTCGCGCACGTTCTCGAGCCTGCGGCGGCACCGGAACTACCGCCTCTACTTCGTCGGCCAGATCGTCTCGGTGACGGGGACCTGGATGCAGGACACGGCGCTGCCGTGGCTGATCCTCGGCCTCACGCACTCGCCGGTCTACGTGGGCGCGCTCGTCTTCGCCCGGTACGCGCCGTTCCTCGCGTTCGGCCTGTTCTCCGGCGTGGCCGCCGACCGCTTCGACAACCGACGCGTGGTGATCGCCACGCAGACGGTGTCGATGGTCGTCGCCGCCGCCCTGGCCGTGCTCGCCTTCGCCGGCGTGTCGGAGACCTGGCCGTACTTCGTCCTCGCCTTTCTCGGCGGCGCCGCGCTCGTCTTCGACGCGCCCAACCGGCACGCGCTGACCTACCAGCTCGTCGGTCGGAGCGAGCTGCCGAACGCGATCGCCCTGAACTCGTCGCTCTTCAACGCCGGCCGCGTGGTCGGCCCGGCGGTCGGCGGCGTGCTGATCGCCGTGGTCGGCTCCGGCTGGTGCTTCGCGATCAACGCCGGCTCGTTCCTCGCCGTCCTCACCGCGCTCCTGCTGATGCACGTCTCGGAGCTCTTCCCGGTGGAGCGGAGCTCGGCCGACGAGAAGACCGGCGCGGCGATCCGCGAGGGCCTGCGGTACGTCCGGCGCACGCCGGCGGTGCTGACGGTGCTGCTGATGGTCGCGGTCGTCAGCGCGACGGGCTTCAACTTCCGGGTGCTGCTGCCCGTGCTGACTTCGAAGACCCTCGACTCGGGCGCAGCCGTATTCGGCGCGCTGTTCGCCTGCTTCGGCGCAGGCGCCTTGCTCGGCGCGCTCTTCGCGGCGGCGATGAGCCGGGCGAGCTGGCGGGCGCTGATCCTCGGCGCGGCCGGCTTCAGCGGCGCGATGCTCCTGCTCGCCCCGGTGCGGAACGTCGCCGTCGCCGGCGTGCTCCTGATCGTGATCGGCTTCTGCTTCTCGACCTGGACGGCGAACAGCCAGTCAGTGCTGCAGCTGGCTGCGCCCGACTACCTGCGGGGACGCGTGCTCGGCCTCTACCTGTTCGCCTTCGCCGGGCTGACGCCGATCGGGGGCCTGCTGTCCGGCTGGCTCGCCGATGTCGGCGGCACCGAGCTGGCGTTCGGGGTCGCCGGGGTCTGCGGCCTGGCGGCGACGGCGTTCGCGGTGACGCGGCTGCGCAGTGCAAGACCACCGCGCAGGCGGGCGCCGGTGGTCGCGGTCGCCGAGGAGCAGCGAACCGTCTAGCAGAGCGACGCTACCGGTCGAGCAGACGTATGTGCGCTCATCCGACCCGGACGAACGAGGCACAGGCTGGTTTGCTGTGGTTTTCGGCCGGGTCGGTGGCGACGACGCAGTAGTGGAGCAGACGGCTGCGGAGTCTGGCCGGGACCGGCCAGCGCACCGTGGCGAGACGTGTGCCGATCTGGAAGACCGGTGGTGAGGCGAGCGTGGCGAGCAGCGAGCGCTGTTCGTAGACGCGGACGACTGCGCTGCTGCGGCCGCTGTCGTCGTAGAGGTCGAAGCGCAGCGTCGCCACCTTCCCGCGCGTGGCGAACGCCGGGTGGGCCGTGACCAGCGGCGCAGTCACATCAGGCGAGCGGAGGACACCCGCGGCGTCGAGCCGCCGCACTGCTGCCGCCGCGCTGCCGGCAAGGGCGTCCGGGCTGCCCGCCGACAGCGACAGCGTGCGCAGCACCTGCTCTGCCGCCGCCGTCGACCGATCGCCGTCGTAGAAGCCGAACCCGGACGGCATCAGGACGAGCAGCGGCCCGATGTACCAGAACCCCAGCTCGACGCCCAGAAAATGGGCGTACTCGTCCGGCTGCCCGAACAGCGACGGAATCGCACCCAGATCCTCGGCGGCGAAGATCACTGCGACCTTGACACGGCCGCCGCGGGCATAGACGCCGTCCGCGGAGCGCGTGAGCGCAGACCGCACGCCCGGCGACGGCGCTCGATCCGGAAAGTAGACATTCTGCTCGAGCAGCACATCGCTCGCCGGGTCGCCGTCGGCGCGTGCGGTCGGCGCCGCCAGCCCGACCACGACCGCCGCGAGAACTGCGATGGCTGCGCTCCTCATCAGGGCACGACGGTCGCTTCGAGAAATCGCCAGCGTCCGCCGTAACCGTCCCGTACGGCGGTCACGAACATGCCCAAGCGCTCGTCGACCCCGGGTTGCCCGGGAGGGCTGTAAGCGACGACGAACAGACGGTGCAGGCGCAGATCGCGTCGATCGAATCCGGGGCGGGGCCAGGCTCTGAGCGTCACGAGCGTCCCGCGGGAAACGGTGCGCACCCACCAACGCGCTGCGTCGGCCGGATCCCCGAACGACGGCCGCGAGCCGGTTCCAGGCGCGAAGACCCGAAGCAGCCATCGTTCCGACCTGAATGCGGGCGCGTGGTCATCCACTCGGAGCACGATCGGATAGACGCCACGCAGAGCCGGCACGGGGAGCGTGCCGAGCCAGGCGTTGCCGACCTTGCGAAGCGACCGCCACGCGACTTGTCTCCCGCCGAAGTCTGTCGCGCCGTCCAGGAGGACCTCGAGGCCGCCCATATGAGCTCCGCGGACGGCGATCGTTGCCTGTTCTCCGAGTCGAACGACGGAGGGCCGAAGCTCGACACTCACCGCCCCTTCCGCAGCATTGGTGGACCACGCGGCTCCAAGCCCGCGTGAGGTCGGCGCAACCAACCCGGCGACGATCGCAATCGCTGTGAGAGCCGCGGCGGCTGCGAGCGCCCGCCGGGCGCTCGCAGCTCCAGTTCCGTCGAGTCGGATCACTTGGCGCAGGTCGTGGGCTGCGCCTTGTCCACGCGCAGCCCCGTGCTCGGCGTTCCGCCGGGGACGACGAAGGTGACCAGCACGACCGCGTCGGCGTCACTCTCGTTCTTGACCGTGAACGTCTGCGCGCCGGTCTCGTAGAACGACTGCCCGGCCGAGAAGGTCTGCGGGACGCAGTCGGTCCCGTAGCGGACGACCTGCCCGGAGACGACGTTCGCAGTCAGGTAGCCGTTATGGGAATGCCAGCCCGAGTAGGCGCCGGGCGGGAACTTCGCCTGCTGCACGACGACCTCGGGTGAGTGCAGGACGCCGATCGGGACCATGCCGAACTTGGCCGAAACGGCCGGGTGCAGGTTCAGCCACTCGCCCAGGTTCGTCACGCCGGCCGCCCGAAGCCTGATCAGGAACTCCGGCAACTGGTCGGCCGAGTACTCCTTGCCCTGCCAGGTCAGCCCGTTCGCCTGCGCGTCGAGCCCCGTGTCGAAGGCCAGGTCGCCCTGCAACGAGGCCAACGACATGATCGTCGACACCTGTCCCTTGCCCGGTGTGGCAACGGCGACCGCCGCCCAGACAGCCGCACCGACCAAGGCGAAGACGAGGATCAAGCGCTTCATCGAATACCTCCCATCCGCTCGGATCGCGGAGAGCGATCCCACTGGAACGACGGTAGGGCGGGCCGGCGCGGCCGACCACGTTGGAGGCAGGCCACTTCGACGGGGGGCTAGCAGGGCGCTCGCGCGGAGACAGGCCACTTGACGGCAACCCCCGCGACCGCGGACAGTGTGCCGACCGCGAACCGGAGGTCAGCGGTGGACGACGGTCGGCCCGACGACCCGCACCTCGACGTCGAGGAGCTCCGCAGCGCGAGCGCGCGGCTGGTTGCCGCCGCCGATGCGGAGCGCCGCCGGATCGAGCACGATCTGCACGACGGTGTCCAGCAGCGGCTGGTCGCGCTCGGAGTCTCCTTGCAGCTCGCCCGCCGAGCCGCCGACGACGGCGCCGGTCCCTCCGCGCTGACGCCGCTGCTCGAGGAGATCGCCCGCGACGTCCAGGAGGCTCTGGACGACGTGCGCCGGCTGGCGTTCCGGGTCTACCCGCCGCTTCTGCACGACCGCGGGCTGGTCGAAGCGTTGCGTGCGGCGACGTCCGAGATCACAGTGCCGACGCGCGTCGAGACGGCTGCGCCGGTCGAGCGGTACGCCGCGGACGTCGAAGCGACAGCGTACTTCTGCTGCCTGCGGGCGCTCGAGAGCACGGCCGGGCAGCCGCAGGTGGGAGCGCGGGCCACCATCCGCGTGCACCGGGAGAAGCGCGCCCTTGTCTTCGACGTGATCGTCGAGGGCGGCGCGGGCAAGCCGTGGGCCGACCAGGATCTGCTCGCCGTCGGCGACCGCCTCACCGCGGTCGGCGGACGGCTGGCGGTCTCGCCCGACACCGGCCAGGGCGCCTGCCTGTCGGGGACGATCCCGCTCCTCGCCTGACCGCGCCCCGCGGACGCTACTCGGCCTCGGCGAGGTAGAAGAGCACCGCCTTCACGCGCTTGTGGACCGACGGCTCCCAGGTCAGGCCGAGCTTGAGGAAGATGGAATGGATCACCTTCTCGACCGATCGTTCGGTCAGGAAGAGCGACTCGGCGATCGCCGCGTTGTTCTTGCCCTCGGCCATAGCGCGAAGCACGTCCTGCTCACGCGGCGTCAGCTCTTGCAACGGCGAAGACTCGCTGCGGGCCTTGGCCGCGACCAGCGCGTCCACCACCTTCGGATCGACCACCGACCCGCCGTCGGCGACCGCACGGACCGCTTCGACGAGCTGGTCGACGTCCTCGACGCGCTCCTTCAGCAGGTACGCCCGTCGTGCCGTCCCGCCCTCGAGAAGGGCAAGGGCGTACCCCGGCTGCACGTACTGGCTCAGGATCACCACACCGAGCTCCGGATGCGACCCGCGAAGACGCTCCGCCGCCTGGATGCCCTCATCCGCCCCGCCCGGAGGCATCCTGATGTCGGTGACCAGGACGTCGGGCTGCTCGGCTTCCACTGCGGCGAGTAGCGACTCCAGGTCGTCACACACGGCGGCGATCTCCAGATCGGGCTCCGTCTCGAGCAAACGCCGAATCCCCTCGCGAACGAGATAGTGATCTTCGGCGAGCACCACCCGGATCGGCACGCGTGACAAGGATACGACCGTGCTAGCCCCCCGGCGAAGTCACGTGCGTCCACCGTAGGCGGCGGCACCGGTCGGCCGTAAGGTCGGCGCGATCGGCCAGCACTTGATATGCGGCTTCACGGCGCGTAGCGTCGCGGAGACGTTCCGAAGGGGGAACGCGATGTTGCAGAGCGCACGGATGGGTCGGCAGGCGTTCGGCTCCCGAGGGCGCGCTTCCGCGTTGATCGCTGCCGCCGCGATGTCGATGCTCCTCGCCGGGTGCGGGTCGAACAGCTCCGAACAGGACACCAACGCCCAGCCGATGCCACGCGTCGGCCTGATGCACGTCGGGCTCGACCACATCCCGCCGTCTCTGAAGCCGCTGAAAGCCCGCCTGAGAGAGCTCGGGTGGACTCAGGGCCGCAATGTCCAGCTGATCTCCCGCGTCCACATCCCGAACGAGGAGGCTGCGAGAGCCCAGGCGGATGCGTTCGTGCGGGACCACGTGAACCTGATCGTCGCGTTCGAGGATCAGTCCATTCGCCAGGCCAAGGCAGCGACCGCGAAATCGCACACTCCGGTCGTCTTTCTGCACCCTGTCGACCCCGTGCAGGCGGGCTATGTCCAAAGCCTCAGACATCCCGGCGGCAACTTGACCGGCGTTTTCGGGCTGCGCGATCTGGTCGCAAAGCAGCTCGAGCTCTTCAAGGCAGTGGTGCCCGGGCTGCACCGACTGCTCGTCCTGATCGATCCGCACGATCCCTCGACGGCGAAGCTCTGGAAGCAGACGCAGGTCGCCGCCGACGAGCTGAACATCCAACTCGTCGTGCGGAAAGCGTCGACGCCCGAACATCTGATGCGGGTGTTCCGCGAGCTGCGACCGGGCGTGGCGGACGGAGTCTTCGTCGTGTCGCCGAAGATCCACTTCAACTACGCGTCGCTGGTGCTCGGGCTGTCCCAGGGGGTCGCCCATCTGCCGCTCGAGCTCAACCGCAAGGAGTGGGTGCAGAAAGGAGCCCTGTTCTCCTACGGTTCCGACTTCGAGCTGATCGGCCGCGAAGGCGCGCGGTACGTCGACAGCATTCTCAGAGGGGCGAAGCCGTCGACGCTGCCGGTCGAGGAGATGCCGCAGGTGGAGTTCACGCTCAACCTCACGACCGCACGCAGGCTCGGGATCCATGTGCCCCAGTCGACGATCCTCCTCGCCGACCGGATCTATCGATGATCGGCCCTCCGGGCTAGGGACGCGGTACATGAGGTGGGCCGCACGGTTCCGTCAACGACTGACCTGGAAGTACGTTGCGGTCTTCGCCTCGCTCGTCGTCGCCGCGCTGCTCGCGAGCGGGCTGACGGAGGCGTACTTCTCGTACCAGGACAACAGACGCTCGCTGACCCGGATCGAGCTCGACAAGGCGTCGTCGGCCGGCGCGCTGATCGAGCAGTACTTCGGCGGGCTGCGCCGGCAGATCGGCGACGTCGCGCGGCCGCCCTCCGCGAGCGGGAGCGCCGGGCTGTCCGAGCGGAGGTTGGACTTCGAGCGGCTGCTCATCCGGGAGCGCGCGGTCTCGACCATCCGCTACCTGGACGCGTCCGGACGCGAGCAGCTGCGGGTGTCCCGGTACGCCTTGAACCGGCAGGGTCGCGGGGCTGACTTCGGCGCAGCCTCCCAGTTCCTCGTCGCGAGGTCGAGAGGAACCTTCTACAGCCGGATCTTCTTCCTCCGCGGCTCGCGACCTCACATGACGCTCTCGGTGAGGGAAAGCCCGCCCGGCGACGGCGTCGTCGCCGCGCAGATCGACCTGCAGTTCGTGGAGGGGGTGATCAGGCAGGCACGCGTCGGGTCCGCCGGCTACGCCTACGCCGTCGACTCCCGGGGGCGTCTCGTCGCCCATCCCAGCCTCGATCTGGTGCTCGGCAGAGCCGATTTCTCACGCCTGCCGCAGGTGCGTGCGGCCCTGTCGGGATCGGCAAGGACGGCCGTGAGCGCGGCGACCACCGGACGGAGTCAGGATGGAACCAAGGTCCTGAGCGCTTTTCAGCGGGTGAACCCTCCGGGCTGGCGAGTGTTCGTCGAAGACCCTGTCAGCGAGGCGTATGCGCCGCTCGAATCGGCGCTGGCGCGGACGGCGCTACTCCTGGTTGCCTTCCTCGCGCTGGCGATCTTCACCAGCGTCGTGCTCGCCCGTAGGATGGTCCGGCCGATCAAGTCGATGCAGGTCGCCGCCGCTCGAGTCGGCGAAGGGGCGCTCGAGCAGAGGATCGACGTCAACAGCCAGGACGAGCTGGGGAAGCTCGGCGACGAGTTCAACAAGATGGCGGTCCAACTGCAGGAGTCGTACGCCGGGCTCGAGGACAAGGTTGCCGAGCGGACGCGCGAGCTCGGCTCGGCGCTCGCCGAGCTCGACGAGAAGAGCCGCCAGCTCGAGACGATCAGCCGGCACAAGTCGGAGTTCCTGGCCAACATGTCCCACGAGCTGCGGACGCCGCTCAACGCGATCATCGGCTTCTCCGAGGTCCTGCGCGAGCAGATGTTCGGAGAGTTGAACGAGCGCCAGCTCGAGTACCTGGACGACGTTCTCCTGGCTGCGCGGCACCTCCTTTCCCTGATCAACGACGTGCTCGACCTCTCGAAGGTCGAGGCCGGCCGGATGGAGCTCGAGCTGAGCGAGGTCTCGTTGCCCGAGGCCCTCGAAACCGGCCTGACGATGCAGGAGGAGCGGGCCAGAGAAGCTCGGATAACGTTCGGTCTGGCGGTCGATCCAGCCGAGATCACCGTCCAGGCGGACGAGCGGAAGCTGCGCCAGGTCCTGGTCAACCTGCTGTCGAACGCGGTCAACTTCACGCCGCCGGGCGGCCGGGTGAACGTCAAGGCGTGTCTGAGGAACGGCGTCGTCGAGGTCGCCGTTGCCGACACGGGGTCGGGCATCGCTCCCGAGGATCAAGACCTGATCTTCGAGGAGTTCCTGCAGGCCCGCGGCGCGAACGGCGGCGGCGCGAGGTTGGAAGGCACCGGCCTCGGGCTGCCGCTTTCGCGCAGGTTCATCGAGCTCCACGGCGGCCGGCTGTGGGTCGAGAGCAGCCCGGGCAAGGGCAGCACCTTCCGCTTCACGCTGCCCGCGAGACAAGAAGCCTGACCCGATGGATGAGCTCGTCCTGATCGTCGACGACAACGAGAAGAACGTGAAGCTCGTCCGCGACCTGCTCCGCTTCGCCGACTTCAGAACCCTCGAGGCCTTCACGGCCGGAGCGGGAGTGTCGATGGCCGCCGAGCACCTGCCGCATGTGATCCTGATGGACATCCGCCTTCCGGACATGAGCGGGAGCGACGCTCTGCGCCTGCTCAAGGACGGCGAGGCGACGGTGTCCATACCGGTCGTCGCCCTCACCTCTCTGGCGATGAAGGGAGACCGCGAACGACTGCTCGCCGAGGGCTTCGACGGGTACCTCGAGAAGCCGATCGACGTGCGGCGGTTCCCGGAGCAGGTGCGGAGTTACTGCCGCCCGGTGGAGCGGTGAACGCGAGGGCGCAGCCGAGGGTGCTCGTCGTCGACGACGCGCCGATCCTCTCCCAGGGCGAGAGCATCCTCGAGAGCCACCGGCGCGAGATCGCTGTGCTCTTCGCAGACCACAGAGGAAGAGAACGACATCACTGCAGAGCCGGTCGACGCCCTCTCTTCCTCGAGGGGTTCGTCAAGCCCGTGACGGCGTACTGGATCGTCGACGTCGATGCGGCTCGCGCAGCCAGGTAGTAACCCTGCGGGAGCCGCTCGACGTCAGCCCGCGTGGGCCTGCACCAGACCCGCGTGGCAGCTGGTGCGGCCCTGCTTCTCGAAGTACTGCTGGTGGTAGTCCTCGGCCTCGTAGAACTCACCGGCCGGGACGACCTCGGTCGTCACGCGCACCGGCAGCTGCGCCTGGACACGGGCGCGCGAGGCGAGCGCCTGCTCCTCCTGCTCGGGTGAGTGGAAGAACACGCCCGAGCGGTACTGGCTGCCGACGTCCGGCCCCTGTCGGTGGCCCTGAGTCGGGTCGTGAGAGCGCCAGAACAGGTCGAGCAGCTGATCGTACGAGACCTGCTCCGGGTCGTAGGTGACCTCGACCGCCTCGGCATGGCCGGTCGTGTCCGAGCAGACGTCGTAGTAGGAGGGGCTCTCGGTATGGCCGCCCGTGTAGCCGACGCGGGTGCCCGTGACGCCGGGAATCGCCCGGAACGCCGACTCGACGCCCCAGAAGCACCCGGCTGCGAATGTGGCCTTCTGTGTCATGCCTTGTAGTCTCACAGACGGCGGGCGCGTTACACCAGCGTTTCCAGCAGTGAAAGGCTTCAGCCTGTCACTGCAATTCGAGCCGCGCTGCGGCTAGCCGACCGTCCAGGTGTCGCCGGCGTGGAGGAGCTCGCGGAGATCACCCGTGCCGTGCTTCTCCTTCGCCGCTGCGATCTGCTCGCCCATCAGCCGGTCGTAGACCTGGCGCTCGACGTCGCGGAAGACGCCGATCGGCGTCGGACCCTGCGGGGTGTGCGCGATGCGGGACAGCGCGAACGCGAGGCTCGACTTGTCGTGATGCTCGTCGTGGACGAGCAGCGCATCCTCCCCGACCTCGGCGACGTCGACCAGCTCGCAGGAGCCGTCCGCCCGCTGGCGCACTCCGCGCTCACCGTCCTCGCCGAAGCGGATCGGACGGGAGTGCTCGAGCCGGATCTGGTTCTCGGGGTGGTCCTTCACGGCGTCGAACGCGCCGTCGTTGAAGATGTTGCAGTTCTGGTAGATCTCGACGATCGCCGTGCCCTCGTGGGCGGCGGCTCGGCGCAGCACCGAGGTCAGGTGCTTGCGGTCGGTGTCGATCGAGCGCGCGACGAACGTCGCCTCGGCGCCAATTGCCAGAGAGACGGGATTGAAAGGGTAATCCAGCGATCCGTACGGCGTCGACTTCGTCACCTTGCCGAGCTCGCTGGTCGGCGAGTACTGCCCCTTCGTCAGCCCGTAGATCTGGTTGTTGAAGAGGAGGATCTTGACGTTGACGTTGCGGCGCAGGGCGTGGATCAGGTGGTTGCCGCCGATCGAGAGCGCGTCGCCGTCGCCGGTCACGACCCAGACCGACAGGTCCGGCCGGGACGCGGCCAGGCCCGTTGCGATCGCCGGCGCGCGGCCGTGGATGGAGTGCATCCCGTAGGTCTGCATGTAGTACGGGAACCGCGCGGCGCAGCCGATCCCGGAGATGAAGACGAGCCGCTCGCGCTCGATCCCGAGCTCCGGCATGAAGCTCTGCATCGCGGCGAGGATCGCGTAGTCGCCGCAGCCAGGGCACCAGCGGACCTCCTGGTCGGTCTTGAAGTCCTTCGCCGTCAGCTGGACGAGCCCGTTGCCGTTCCCCTCGCTCACAGCATTGCCTCCATCGCATCCGCCAACTCGGCGGACGTGAACGGCAGCCCGCGCACCTTGTTGTAGCCCGCCGCGTCGACCAGGAACTCGGCCCGGACGAGCTTGAGCAGCTGGCCCAGGTTCATCTCGGGCACGAGCACGCGATCGTAGGAGCGCAACGCGTCTCCGAGGTTGCGCGGGAACGGGTTCAGGTGGCGGAGGTGCGCCTGCGCGACCTTGCCGCCGCCCTCGCGCACCTTCTTCACCGCCGCGGTGATCGGCCCGTACGTGCCGCCCCAGCCGAGCACGAGCAGCTGCGCGCCCTCGACGTGGTCGACCTCGAGGTCGGGCACCTCGATCCCGGCGACCTTCTGCGCGCGGATCCGGACCATGTAGTCGTGGTTGTCCGGGTCGTACGAGACGTTCCCGGTCACGTCGGCCTTCTCGAGCCCGCCGATGCGGTGCTCCAGGCCGGCCGTCCCCGGCACCGCCCACGGCCGCGCGAGCGTCTGCGGGTCGCGCAGGTACGGCATGAACGCGCCGTCCTGGTTCGGCGCGTCGGCGAACTCGACCTCGATCTCCGGAATCGAGTCAGGGTCGGGGATCAGCCACGGCTCGGAGCCGTTCGCCAGGTAGGCGTCGCTGAGCATGAACACCGGCGTGCGGTAGGTGAGCGCGATCCGGCAGGCCTCGAGCGTCGCTTCGAAGCAGTCGCCGGGCGTCGCCGCGGCGACCACGGGCACCGGCGACTCGGAGTTCCGCCCGAACATGACGTTCAGCAGGTCGCCCTGCTCTGGCTTGGTCGGCATGCCGGTCGCGGGCCCGGCGCGCTGGATGTCGAGGATGACCAGCGGGAGCTCGAGCGTGACAGCCAGCCCGATCGCCTCCTGCTTGAGCACGATCCCCGGGCCGCTCGACGTCGAGATGCCGAGCGAGCCCCCGAACGCCGCGCCCAGCGCCGCGCCGACCGCTGCGATCTCGTCCTCGGCCTGGAAGGTTCGGACGCCGAAGTGCTTGTACCCGGCCAGCTCCTCGAGGATTCCCGACGCCGGCGTGATCGGATAGGCGCCGAGGAAGAGCGGCAGCCCGCTCTTCACGCCCGCTGCGACGAGACCGAGCGCCAGCGCCTGGTTGCCGGTGACGTTGCGGTAGACGCCCGGCGCCATCTTCGCCGGGGCGACCTCGTACTGCACCGCGAACGCCTCGGTCGTCTCGCCGAAGGCGTAGCCCGCCTGGAAGGCGCGGATGTTCGCCTCTGCGATCTCCGGCCGCTTCGCGAACTTCGACTCGATCTCGTCGATCGTCGCGTCGGTCGGCCGCGTGTACAGCCACGACATCAGCCCGAGCGCGAACATGTTCTTGGCACGCTCGGCCTCGCGGCTGGTCACGCCGGAGTCCTTGACCGCTTCCAGCGTCATCGTCGTCAGCGGGATCGAGTGCAGCGAGAAGTCGGCGAGCGAGCCGTCGTCGAGCGGGTTCGACGCGTAGCCGGCCTTGTCGAGGTTCTTCTCGCTGAACGCGTCGGAGTTGACGATCAGCGTACCGCCCTTCGGCAGATCATTGATGTTGGTCTTGAGCGCCGCGGGGTTCATCGCCACGAGCACGTTGGGCCGGTCGCCCGGCGTGAGGATGTCGTGGTCGGCGAAGTGGATCTGGAACCCGGAGACGCCCGGCAGCGAGCCGGCCGGGGCCCGGATCTCGGCCGGGAAGTCCGGCAGCGTCGACAGGTCGTTGCCGAGGACGGCGGTCTCGCTCGTGAAGCGGGCGCCGGTCAGCTGCATGCCGTCGCCCGAGTCGCCCGCGAAGCGGATCGTCACCTGGCTGATGCGCTCGACCGTCTTGGCCATCTGGTCTAGGTATAGCGCACGACCGGACGCAACGGATTGGCCTCGTCTACGGTTCGGCGGTGGGCTGGCGCATCGAGGGCGACTACTTCGAGTCGTGCAACTGCGAGGCGATCTGCCCGTGCCGGACGGTTGGCGCGATCGCCGGCGGCCGCTCCACCTATGGCATCTGCCTCGGCGTTCTCTCGTGGCTCGTGCGCGACGGTCACGCGGACGATCTCGACCTGTCGGGGCTCGCCGCCGCCCTCGTCGTCCGGTACGACGACGACGAGCCTGGCTCGCCCTGGAGCTTCGTCGTCTACGTCGACGAGCGCGGAACCGAGGAACAGCGCACGGCGCTCGTCGAGATCCTCACCGGCACGCGTGGCGGCGAGCTCGTCCTGCGCCTGCCGTGGGTGCGCAAGCCGAGCGACCTGATCGACGTCCGGCCGGCCGCGATCGACATCCGGAGCGGCCCGGACGGCCACGAGGTGCGGGTCGGCTCCGTGATCGAGATGGCCGCGTCGCGCCCGGTCGAGACCGACGAGCGCGTGAGCTGCGTCATCCCCGGCCACCACATCGCCGGCACCGAGTACTACGCCGACCGGCTCGCGGTCGCCGACGACCCCTTCGAGTGGGAGCTCGCCGGCAACTGCGCCTACGTCAGCACGTTCGCCTACACCGGGTGAAGAGATGCCGAACAGCGTCGCGCAGCGGCCCGGCTAGCCGGTGGAGGGGTGGTGCAGACCGAATGCGGCCCCGGTCGGATCGGTCAGTACGGCGTAGCGGCCGACGTCCTCCATCGACTCCGGCGGCACGATCACACCGGCGCCGAGCTCCATCGCCCTGGCGGCGGCCGCGTCCGTGTCCTCGACCGCGAAGTAGGCGAGCCAGTACGCCGCCTGCGACCCGCCGCGTTCCTGCATCAGGCCGCCGACGCCGGACTCGGCCAGGTTGAAGACCCTGTATTGCTCGACGAACGGCGCCGTCGTCCACCCGAAGAGCCCGCCGTAGAAGCTCGCGGCAGCGTCGGGCTCGCTGGCGTGAAGCTCGTCCCAGGCGAAGACGCCCCCGGGCCTGTCGTCGTCGCCCGTGATCACGCCGAAGGTTGCGTGCTGCGGGTCGCCGAGCACCGCGAACCGGAGCATGTCGCCGACGTCCGCCGGGCCGTGGACCAGCTGCGCGCCGAGCTCCCGCGCCGTCGCAACCGAGGCGTCGACGTCGTCGACGTGGACATAGGGGTACCAGTGGGAGGGAACCTGGGCCGTCGCCTCGTCCTTCTGGACGAAGCCGGCGTGGCTTCCCTCGCCGGCCTTCAGCGTCCGGTACTCGAAGCCGTCCATCGAGGCGGTCTCGATTCCGGCGCCGAGCAGCTCGGAGTAGAAACGCGCGGCGACGGTGGCGTCGTCGGTCAAGAGCTCGTGCCAGACGATCTTTCCGGCGATGTCCCTCTCCTTCGGTCGGTGACGACGAAGGCTCCGGCGAGCCACCAGAGAGCGTATGCGAGCCACGGCACGCCGATCACGTCGGTCTGGACGGCGAGCGCCATCGTTGCGGCGAACGCGGCGGCGACACCCGCTGCGAACAGGTCGCCCTGCCACGCTCCGCGGGCGAGGCCGACGAAGAGCGCGAGGCTCCAGGCGATGAAGAGGAGTGCCCCCGCGAGGCCCGTCTCCGCCCCGAGCTCGGTGTAGTTCGACTCCCCGGCTTCGAGCCTCACGTCGAAGCGCTGGGCGGTCGTGCCCGCGTTTCCGAGGCCGAAGCCCTGTGGATGGTGGATCACCGTCCTGATCCCGGCGCGCAGGGAGTCGAGATGGCTCCTGATCGAGGGTTCGCCCAGGCTGACCGTTCCGGACAGGCCGCTGCCTTCCGGCAGCGGCCCCTTCGCCTTCGCCTGGGCCTCCTGGTACGGCAGGTCGCCCGCGAACCAGTGGGTGCGCGGCGCGATCTCGTGGAAGATCGCCGCGAAGCCGAAGCCGACGGCGACGACGGCGACCGCCGCGCCGGCAGGCCACCAGCGGCGGCGGGCGGCGGCGAGAACGACCAGCCCGATCGCGAGGGCGACGATCGACGAGCGCGAGAACGTCCAGAGCAGCCCCGCGGCGCAGACGACGGCGAGCGCCACGGCGAGCGGACGCACACGCCGGAACGTAGAGAGCAGGAGCAGGGCGACGACGAGCATGTACGCCGTCGCCAGCGGTGAGACGAACGTCGAGACCAGGCGACGGAAGAGCCCCTCGCTCGTGTTGAACGCGAAGTTCTCGGGGAGGCCGCCCGGGCCGTGGTAGTCGTAGCCGAGCTCGCGGTGGAAGTAGCCGACCGCGCCGGAGTGGCGCCACCACTCGATCGGCACGGAGTAGACCTCGACCAGCCCCCAGGCGGCGACCGCCGCGGCGGCGCCGGCGACCAGCCAGCGGACGCGCGGCACGTCGAGCGGCACCGACCGGCCGAGGAAGTAGGCGGCGACCAGGACGAGGTCGTGCCGGAGGCCGTACGCGATCGCGCGGGTGCCGGCGTGACCGTCGAGCGCACTCTGCGGGATCACCGCGTAGAGAACCACCACCGCGGCGTAGACGAGCGCGAGCCAGTCGACCGACATCGGCCGGAACGGCAGCCGGCGGGCGCGGAGGGCGGCGACTGCGACCGACGCCAGCGCCGCCGCGAGCACGAGCTCCTTCCAGGCCTGGATCGCGTCCAGCGCGTGGCCGCGGATGCCGCCGCCGTAGAGCAGCGACATGACGATGTTGTGGAGCGGCAAGCCCAGCACGAAGACGTAGAGCGCGACGACCGGCCGCCGGAAGACGATCACCGCGGTCGCGGCGATCAGCAGCCCGTAGACGACCAGTGCGAGGACAGTCATGCGCGCGTCAGGCGCAGGAACCGGTCGCGGCTGAAGCGGTACGCGGACGGCCCCTCGTCCTCGGCCGCGACCTTCAGCCCAGCCTCGGCGAGCCCGCGGTCGAGCTCGTGTCGGGTCAGGCGGAAGCCGCGGAACGCCGCGCCGGTGTCGGGCCGACGCCCGAGGGCGACCAGCGGCCGGCGCAGACCCCGCCAGATCCGGCCCGCCCGGCCGAGGACAGGCACCTGCACGTACGCCTCCCCGCCGGGCGCAAGAACGCGGGCGAACTCGCGGAGGTATCCCTCGACCACCTCGCGCGCCGGCAAGTGCTGGAGCACCAGGTAGCAGACGAGCGTGTCCGCGTTCCCGTCCTCGACTCCGTCCAGCCGGTCACCCGACACCGCGACGAAGCGGACATTCGGCGCGGCGACGGCCTTCCGCGCCCGCTCGAGCATCGCCGGCGAGACGTCGACGGCGACCACGCGGTCGAAGCGCTCGGCGAGCGCGCCGGTCATGCGGCCCGGCCCGCAGCCGACCTCCAGGCAGGTCCCGCCGTGCGGATCGCTGCTCAGGCGCCCGAACAAGCCCGCCAGCTCGGAGGCGCCGGTCGCCGGGTCGCCGACGTACACCGCGGTCTCCCGGGCGGCGAGCGCGTCCCACGTGCGGCGCATCTCCAAGCTCGGCAGAGGGTATCCCGCCGTTCCCGCGGACCCCTGTGGAGGAACTGTCACTAGAACGTTTCAACCCCAGTCTCAGAGACTGGGTGGCAAACGTCACTCGGAAGGCCAGGTCCGTTCCGGGTCACCGGCGTGCGAGCGCCGCGCGGGCGGCGAAGTAGCCGCACATCCCGTGCACGCCGGCACCGGGCGGCGTCGACGACGAGCAGAGGTAGATGCCCTCGAGCGGCGTCGAATAGGGGACGATCCGCGCCACCGGCCGCGTGAACAGCTGGCGGAGATCGAGGACGCCGCCGGCGATGTCGCCGCCGACGTAGTTCGCGTTGTACCGCTGCAGCGCGGCCGGGCCGAACACGTGCCGCCCGACGATCCGCCCGCCGAACCCGGGGGCGAAACGCTCGATCTGCGTTTCGATGCGGTCGCTCATGTCGACCGTCGACCCGTTGGGGACGTGGCAGTACGCCCAGACGGTGTGCCGGCCTGCCGGAGCCCGTGTGGCGTCGAACAGGCTCTGCTGGGCGAGCAGGACGAACGGCCGCTCCGGATGCTGCCCACGCGCGACCTGCGCCTCGGCGCGGGCGATCTCGGTCAGCGTGCCGCCGAGGTGGACGGTCGCCGCCCGAGCGCAGCCCTCCGCCGCCCACGGAACCGGGCCGTCGAGCGCGAGGTCGAGCTTGAAGGCAGCCGGGCCGTATCGGTAGCCGGCCAGCCGGCGGCGGTAGAGAGACGGCAGCGCGTCACCGGCGATGGCGAGGAACTGACGCGGCGTGACGTCGAGCAGCACGAGCCTCGCCCCACGAACCTCCGCGAGCGACTCCACGCGACGGCCGCACTCGATCTCGCCTCCGAGCGAGCGCAGGTACGACGCGAGCGCGTCCGCGATCGCCTGCGAGCCGCCGCGCGGAAACGGCCACCCGAAGGCGTGGCCGAACAGGCCCAGCGCCAGCCCGACCGCCCCGGTGGGCGGCCGGGAGAGCGGGAGAATCGAGTGAGCGGCAAGCCCGGCGACGAGCCCGCGCGCCCGCTCGCCCGCAAACCGCCGCTGCGCGAGCATCGTCGCCGGCAGCAGCGCGCTCGCCGCGAACCGCGCCGCCGCCCGCCAGCTGTGCGGCCGCCGCAGCGGCGCGAGCACCAGGTCGGCCAGATCGTCGGCGACCTCGACGAGCGGCTCGAACAGACGCCTGTAGGCCGAACCGTCCCGGCCGAGCCCTGCCGCGGTGGCCGCGACCGATCGCTCGAGCAGCGCCGCGCTGCCGTCGTCGAAGGGATGCGCGAGCGGCGCCGGAGAGTGGATCCACTCGAGCCCGTGCTCGTCGAGCGGGAGGGACCGCAGGAACGGCGAGCCGACCGCGCCCGGATGGATCGCGGAGCAGACGTCGTGACGGAAGCCGGGCAGCGTCAGCTCGGCTGTTCGCATGCCGCCGCCGACCGTGTCGGCCGCCTCCAGCACGACCACCGAACGCCCCGCCCGCGCGAGCACGATCGCCGCTGCCAGACCGTTGGGGCCGGCTCCGACGACGACGGCGTCGGGCATCGGCCAAAGCGTACTGTCAGGCCGGACCGGCCGCGGGCCCCGGCACGACGCCGATCAGCGCGTCGACCACGGCCGGGTCGAATTGGCGTCCGGCCTGGGCCCGGAGCTCGGCGACGGCCGTCTCGACCGGCAGCGCCTTGCGATACGGCCGGTCGGTCGTCATCGCGTTGAAGGCGTCGCAGCAGGCGACGATCCGCGCGATCAGAGGGATCTCCTCGCCGGCCAGCCCATCGGGATACCCCGTGCCGTCGAAGCGCTCGTGGTGCGAGCGGACGATCGTCCCCACCTGGCCGAGCAGGCCGCCGACCTGCGCGAGCATCTTCTCGCCCTCGGCGGCATGGGTCTCGATCACGGCGCGCTCCTCCGGCGTCAGCGCTCCCGGCTTGTTGATCAGCTCCTTGGGGATGCGGATCTTGCCGACGTCGTGGAGCAGCGCGACGAACTCCGCGTCGCGGCGGGCGCGGGCGTCGACGCCGAGCCTGTCTGCCACGGCGAGCACGAGCTCGACCACGTCCCGGCAGTGGGTGCCGGTATAGCTGTCGTCCGCTTCGACCACGTCGCCGAGCAGGAACGCCGTGCCGCGATAGGCGTGACCGAGCTCGAGCGCCCGGTCGATGCCCACCTGCCGCTGGCGGGCGAAGACGCCGAGCAGGCCGATCAGGGGAAGGACGAGCAGAACCGACGCGGGCGCGTCTACCGCCGCGAGCGCGAGCGCGAAGCCGACCGGGGCCAGCGCCGCGTCGAGGGCCCAGACCCAGACCATGAAGCGCAGGTGCATCCGCGGCCGCAGACGGAACGCGATCCACTCGCGCGCGGCGGAGCTGGCGTAGTCGAACGCGAACTGGGCGGCCAGAGCGGCGACGAGGACCGGCCAGGAGCGCCAGGTGGGATCCGGTTCGCCCGCGGCCAGCAGAACGAGCGCGGGCCCGACCGCGTGCCAGGCGTTCGCCGGCAGAACGGCGACCCGTGCGAGGTGGTGCACCTGCCTGCCGCCCGCGGCGAGCTCGCCGAGAGCGAGGCCCGCGGCGACGGCGAGCGGGACCCAGGACACGGGCAGCACGAACAGCATCGGCACCAGCACGAGCTCGGTCGGGACACCCGATCCGGCCCCGACCTCGAACTCGACCTGCGAGGCCACGGCGTAGACCGCGAGCAGCAGGAGCACCGCCCACAGGGAGGGGTGGCGGCTCGTCCCGTGGAGCAGCGCCAGCGGCACCGCAACGGCGAGGAAGCTTCCGCCGACCACGAGCGAGGCGACACGCTCCGTGCGCGCCAGCGGGGACGAACGGCGCTCACGGGTCCGCTCGTAGAGACCGTCGACCTCGGGATCGAGGTCGACGGACGTCGGAGCGGCGGGTTCGACGCCCGCCGCACGAGAAGTCGCGATCGAGGACACGCCTCTCTGTTATCGGCGGTTGTCGGCGCGCATTCCACGCTCCCGAGCGTCCCTCGATCGGGTACATCGTGCGCCTCACCACGAAGGGGGATGCACGTCGGACGGCAGCGGGCGGACAGTACGACCGTGAGACGCCCCTTCCGCCTGTTTCCGGGTCTTGCCTGCCGCGCCCTCGCCGCGCTTGCCTGTGCCGGGGCCGCGCTCGCCGGAGCAACCTCTGCCCACGCGGCGACGGCAGCCCGGTCCGGCGGGCTCAACTGCCCGAATCAGTCTCTGTCCCGCCCCTTCCTGCGCTGGCTCGATCCTGCGAGCTACGTGCTGCTCCAGAACGGCTCGCTCGAGAAGGCGACGGGCTGGTCGCTCACCGGCGGCGCCAGGCTGGTCGCCGGGAACGAGTCGTTCTCGGTCAACTCGTCGAGCGACCGCAACTCGCTCTCGCTTCCCGCCGGCAGCTCGGCGACGTCGCCGCCGATGTGCATCACGCTGCTCCATCCGACGCTTCGGTTCTTCGCCCTCGACAGCGGCGCACCCACCTCCGTGCTCACGGTCCAGGCGATCGTCGACCTGGCCGGGATCCGCCTGGCCCTGCCGGTCGGGCTGCTCCTCGGCGGGTCGAACTGGCAGCCCACGCTCCCGCTGCCGTTCCTCACCAACCTGCTCGCCCCGCTCTCGGGCACGGTCAGCTTCCGCTTCGCCCCGCTCGGACCGGGCGGCGGCTGGCGAATCGACGACGTCTACCTCGATCCCTACAAGAGCGCGTAGAACTCCGGCGGGGCGGGCCACTATGCTCGACCCTCGATGGTCGCCGCCGACCTGCGCCCTCGCGGCCCTTATTCGCTCGCCCTCTCGGCCAGAGGAGCGTCGGATGCGACGCGCACGTTCCGCGACGGGATCCTGAACGCCGTCGTCCCGGCCGGCCGGGGCGTCGCCTGGCAGCGGCCGGACGGGGTCGTCTGCCTGCGTGCGACCGGCGAGGAGGCGTTCGACCAGCTCCGCTTCTGCCTCGGGATCGACGACGATCACACGCCGTTCGTCCTGCGCTTCCAGCGCGACCCGCTGCTCGGCACGACGGTGCGCCGGCTGCGCGGGCTCCGTCCCGTGCGGCTCGCCACCGTCGCCCAGGCGCTGCTTCGCGCCCTGTGCGGGCAGCTGATCCTGGCAAGTGAGGCCCGGGCGCTGGAGCGGCGGATCGTCCGCGCGGCGACCGGCCGCCGCGACGGCCTGAGCATCCCGCCGGCGACCGCCGACCTCGCGCGCTTCTCGCCGGCCGAGCTGCGCCGTCTCGGCCTCCACGCCCGCCGGGGCGCGACCCTCGCGCGGCTCACGCGCTCGATCGAGCTCCAGCGGCTGAAGGACGAGCCGACGGACGCCGTCGCCGACCGGCTCCTGCGCGAACGCGGCCTCGGCCCGTGGTCGCTCGGCGTCGTCTGCCTCGAGGGCCTTGGCCGTTTCGAGCGCGGGCTCGAGGGCGATCTCGGGCTGGTGAAGCTGCTCGGGGCCATGCGCGGCCGCCGCGTCGACGGATGGGAGACCGCCGAGCTGCTGGAGCCGTACGGCGAGTGGGCCGGGCTCGCGAGCGTCTACCTGCTGGCCGGCTTCGGGCGCGGGCTGATCCCTGTCGCCCGTGCCGCGTGAGGCCGCTGCTCTCGACGGGGTCGGTCACCCGCAATCCCGACTTCACCGACCACCGCCGGATCCTCGAGCACATCCCGCCGCTCGAGCTCGAGGCGTCGATCTACTCGACCTGGGACGAGCGCGTCGCCGAGGACCTGCACGGTCTGCCGTTCGTCACCGCCCACGCCGACAAGCGGACGGGTGCGACCCTCTCCGGCGACGATCCCGATCTCGCGCGGTTCGCGCTCGACTGCCGGATCGCGAGCGAGCTCGGAGCGAGGCTCGTCGTCCTCCACCTGTGGGAGCTTCCCGACGGCGACCGCTACCTGGAGCGCAACCTCGATCGCCTGCCCGCGCTCGCCGACATCGCCGAAGAGCACGGCGTCACGCTGACGATCGAGACGATCCCGTGCACGGTTGGCACGCCGCTCGACAACGTCCGCCGCGCCTGCGAGCGCGACCCGCGCTGCCGTGTCACGCTCGACACCGAGTTCCTCGCGCTGCACGGCCAGCTCGACCAGGCGCACGAGCTCGGCGAGCTGATCGCGCACCTGCACGTGAAGGACTTCGACCCGGCGGTCTGGGGGACGAAGCCGCGCCGCTACCTGCTGCCCGGCGAGGGCACGCTCGATATCGACGGCTTCGTCGAGCGGCTGCCGCACGACGGCACGCTGACCCTGGAGATGTCCGCCGTCGACCCGAACGGCGAGATCGACGCAGACCGGCTCGAGGCCGCGGTCGCGTGGCTGCGTAGACTCGAGCCGTGAACCGTCGCGTCGCGATCCTCGGCTGCGGGAAGATCGGCGAGTCGCTGCTCAGCGGCCTGCTCAGCGCCGGGTGGCGCGAGTCGTCCGAAGTGGTCGCGTCCTGCCGGCGGGAGGAACGTGCCGGCGAGCTCCGCGGCCACTACGGGATCGAGGCGACGCTCGCGAACGGCGAAGCCGCGGCGGGCGCAGGCCTCGTCGTCGTGGCGGTCAAACCGCAGGACATCGAGGCGCTGCTCGGGGAGATCGGCCCGCTGCTCGCACCCGAGCAGACGGTGCTCTCCGTCGCCGCCGCGATCCGCACCGCCCGGATCGAGGCTCGCATCGCCGAGGGCGTCCCGGTCGTGCGCGCGATGCCGAACGCGCCGTCGGTGGTCCACGAGGGGATCGCGGGCCTCTGCGCCGGCGCCCACGCACGCGAGGAGAACCTGGCGCTCGCCGAGGAGTGCCTCTCGCATCTCGGCTTCGTCGAACGCGTGCCGGAGACGTACATGGACGCCGTCACCGCGGTCTCCGGCTCCGGTCCGGCGTACTTCGCGCTGCTCGCGGAGGCGATGATCGAGGCCGGGCTCCTGCTCGGGCTCTCCCGGGAGGTGACCACCCGGCTCGTCGTCCAGACCATGCTCGGCACCGCCAAGCTCCTCCGTGACGAGCGCGTCCACCCGGTCGAGCTGCGCGAGGCGGTCACCTCGCCGGGCGGCACGACGATCGCAGCGATCCGCGAGCTCGAGGCCGCCGGCGTCCGGGCCGCCTTCTTGAACGCGATCCAGGCGGCGATGGAGCGCTCGCGGGAGCTCGCCGAGGACGACGGGTGAGCCCGGTCGATCTCCGGATCGTCGACACCGCCGAGGAAGCAGGCGAAGCGGCGGCGCAGCTGATCGCCGAGGCCGCCGGGGCCGGCGGGCACATCGGAGTCTCCGGCGGGTCGGGGCCGCGGCCGGCCTACGAGCGCGCCGGGATCCTGCGTCCCGACTGGGGCGCGGTCGAGCTCTGGTGGATCGACGAGCGCTGCGTTCCGCCCGCGGACGGCCGGTCGAACTACCGCGTCGTCCGCGAGTCGCTGCTCGACGGGTTGGCGCGGCCGCCCGGGGAGGTGCACCGCATCCGCGGCGAGCTCGAACCGGAGGCGGCGGCCGCCGAGTACGACGCCGCGCTCCAGGGCGTCGACCTCGACCTCGCGGTGATGGGCATCGGGCCCGACGGTCACACCGCCTCGCTCTTCCCGAACGCTCCGACGCTGGACGAGGCCGAGCGGCGCGCCGTCACCGCCGAGGCGGGAATGGAGCCGTTCGTCACGCGGGTGACGATGACCGTGCCGGCGCTCGCCGCAGCACGGACGATGCTCTACCTCGTCACGGGCGAGGCGAAGGCGGAGGCGGTGGGCCGCACGTTCTCGGACGGGCCGGCCCCGGCTACACCGGCGAGCCTCGTGCGCGGCGCCGAGACGATCGCAGTCCTCGACCGCGCCGCCGCAGCCAGGCTCTAGGTCGAACCTTAGGGACTGTCTCCGTAGGGGTCTGTCCCGATAGACGGCTTACTTCGGGTAGTAGCCCCACTTGGCCTTCACCGGCGAGGTGAGGTCGCGAAGCCGCTGCGCCTCCTCCGGGTCGATCTGGCCGAGGCGCTCGGCCTCCTTGCGGCGTTTCCGCTCCCGGCGACCTTCCAGCCAGCTCTTCAGGCTCATGGCAACAGATCAGACGTGAGATCGGCCGCCATGTTGCGCCGCGCGGCGAGCCCCTGGAGCACGAGCACGGTGTCTGCGACCGGAACGTCCTCGAGGTAGTCCTCGCGCGTCTCGAACGACTCGAGCACCGACTCGACCGCCTCGACGTAGCCGACCACGTCCTCGGCGGCGATCGTCGCGAGCGCGTCGCCGACGTCCCGCGGGAAGTCGTCGCGGATCCGGATCGCGTCGGCGTGGATCCGCCCGCCCTCCCGGTCGCCGAGCACGGAGCAGGCGAGCGCGGCGGCATAGCGGCCGATCGGGGACTCCGACTCGGCCGCGCCCTCCGCCAGCGCCCACCGCGCCGTCTCCTCGGCCGCGGACCACTCGCCCGCGAGGACGAACGCCTTGATCGCGCCGATCGGCCGCCCCCAGCTTCCCGGCGGCGCGTCGTCGTAGCTCTCCCGCCAGCGCGCAGCGGCGAGCTCGAGCCACGAACGAGCGTCGTCGTCTCCCTGCATCAACAGGCTGAGCCCGGCACCCCAGGCCGCGTTGCCCATGCGGGTCAGCTGCCGCTGACGCTCGTCCGCGTCGCCGCCCAGCCGCTCCTCGCCGTCGCGGTAGCGGCCCGTTTCGCGCTCGAACAACGCTGCCCAATCGGCCACCCGGCAAGTATCGCGGTTCCCCCATCCGAGGCTGGCCGTCGCCCCGCCCGACGCGCTATGCTTCGCGGCGTGACGCCCGCCGGGGTTTCGGGCGCCTTCTGAGAACGTCCGCAGCGCACCGTCGCTGCCCCTATGCAGGAAACGACAGCTCAACTCTCGACTGCTGCTGAGGTGACGAGTTCGCTCGTTGCTTCGGCCGAGCGCGCGGCCACCTGGGCCGGCGAGCCGTTCCTCCATCCGGAGGAGGACCCCGCCCAGGTGCTCGCACCGGGAACCGCGCGCCGCCGGGCGCTCGACGACGCCCTGTCCGAGCTGGATGCCGGCGCCAGGGAGCCGTCGTCAGAGTGGAAGATCCGGTACGCGCTGATGCTCGGCCTGGAGCGGGTGCTCAGCGAGAAGCCGCCGCACCTGAAGTCCGGGACGGAGCTGCGCCGCCACCAGGTGGACGCGCTCGCCGGGATGCTGACCGAGCTGATCGCGGCCACGCAGCGCCAGCCCGAGGCGGTCGCCGACGAGCCGGAGGACGAGTACGACGAGGACGAGTACGAGAACGGCGACAACGGGGAGAACGGCGATCACGCCGCGCCCGAGCAGCTCGAGGAGCTGGAGCCGCCCCAGGAGCTCACGCCGCAGGAGGACCCGGGCGCGATCCGCCGCTACCGCTTCCGCCATCCGACCGCGTCGGGAAAGACGATCGCCGCCGCGGGCTTCGTCGAGGCCGCACGGACGATCGGCGTTCTGATCCTGACCCACCGCCGGCTGCTGGTCAGCCAGTTCAACCGCGAGCTGACGGACGAGGGCTACCTCGAGCGGATCACGCCGGAGATCACCGGCAAGGGCGCCCCGCCGAAGCGCGACCCGATCACGATCCAGACGTATGCCTGGTTCGCGCGCCACGTCAAGGAGCTGAACCGCGAGGCGTATCAGCTCGTGATCTGCGACGAGGCCCACACCGCGCTCGGCGAGAAGACGAGCGCCGCGATCCGCAGCTTCCCCGAGCCGGTCTACATCGGCATGACGGCGACCGAGCAGCTGATCGCGAAGCAGGTCTCCGACGTCTTCCCGGCGTCGGTCGACGACCTCCCGCTCGGCGACGCGGCCCGTCGCGGCCTGATCGCGCCGCTTCGCTGCCTGCGGGTGCCACCTGCGGCGGCGATCAACTCGGTGCCGATCGTCGGCGGCGACTTCGACCAGGACGCGCTGGCCAAAGTGCTCGACCACGTCGCGCTCAACCAGGCGGCCGCCAGCCTCTACCGCGACCGCTTCGACTCGACACCCGGGATCGTCTACGCCGCCGGCGTCGACCACGCGTACAACCTCGCGCAGGAGTTCCGCGCCGCCGGCCTGAAGGCGGAGGCGGTCAGCGGGCGCACGCCGCCCGTCCGCCTGGCCGAGATCCTCGCCGCCTACGAGCGCGGAGAGATCGACGTGCTGGTCAACGCGATGCTGCTCGCCGAGGGTTGGAACTCGCCGCGTGCGACCGTGGTCATGCATCTCGCGCCCACGGCCAGCAAGCGCGTCTACCAGCAGCGGATCGGGCGGATCATGCGCCTGCACCCGAGGAAGGAGGCGGGGATCGTCGTCGACTTCGTCCAGAAGGGCGCGACGCACTCGGACCGCGTGGTCACACTGCACTCCCTGCTCGGAGCCGACTTCTACCGCGAGGGCGCCCGCGTCACGCCCGCGCCGCGCCGCCGCGTGCAGCGGCGCGCGCGCCGCCGCCTCTCGCCGGCGCCGTGGCTCGTGCCGGTCACGCCCGACGTCAACAGGCGCCTCGCGGTGATCCAGCGCGAGTGGCAGCGCGTCGACCCGCGCTACCTCGACGAGGAAGAGCAGCGCTTCTGGGCGCGCATCGCCGGCCGCCAGGCCCGCTTCGACGACCGCGTCGGGCTGGTCGAGAAGCTGAGCGCCCGCGCGAGCAAGGCGGCCCTCGACCAGTTCCTGTTCACCTGCGCGGCCGAGAACCCCAACCGGCGGCTGCGGCTGATGGCGCTCTCCGACCGTGTCTCGACGCCGGTCGACCGGATGAGCTTCGACGACCTCGTCACCCTGGTCACGCAGGCGCCGCCGTGGGAGAAGGACCGCGTCCAGGGCGTGCGGGTGCTGCTGCGCGCGATCGGCGAGGGGAAACCCGACGCGCCCGACCAGATCCTGGCGCGCTGGACCTGGCGACTCGCGCGTGCAGTGCGCAAGGTGCTCGACCGCAAGGCCAGCGCCGAGTACCCCGAGGCCAAGCGGCTGCTCGGCGCGCTCGCGAACTCGCGCGGCCAGCGGCACGAGGAGAACGCGGTCAAGCTGGCCGCCGCCGCCAAGGATCTGCCGATCGGAACCGCCGCGGCCCTGCTCGCCTCCGCCGACGGCTACACGCCCCGCGCGAACCACCACCTCGAGACCGCCCGCGAGGGCCTCGGCACGATCAACGAGGTCTCCACCGCCCTCGCCGACGACCTCCCGGCGCCGAAGGCGCACACGGGAAGGCGGCGTCGCCGGCGGCGCAAGAAGAAGCCGGCGACCGCGTCCGCGCAGACCGTCCAGGGCAGCCCGGAGCAGAACGGCAGCCAACCCGCGCCCGCGCAGAACAATGAATCCGTAACAACCGGGCAGGCTTCGACGTCCGAATAACCAACGATGGTCCTCGCGATCGTCTTCGCGTTCGTGGCGGGGCTGATCACGGCGGTTTCGCCGTGCGTCCTGCCGGTGCTCCCGATCGTGTTCGCCGGAGGCGCGGGCGAGCACCGCCGCCGCCCGTTCGCGATCATCGCCGGGCTCGCCGTCACCTTCCTCGTCTCGATCCTGTTCGCGGCGCTCCTGCTCGACGCGCTCGGGCTCCCCAAGGATCTGCTGCGAAACGTGTCGATCGCGCTGCTGTTCCTGCTCGCCGCCACGCTGATCTTCCCGCAGGTCGGCGTCTGGATCGAACGTCCGCTGTCCCGGCTGTCACGCCGGCCGTCAGGCGACCTCGGCGGCGGCTTCCTCCTCGGGTGCGCGCTCGGGTTCGTCTTCGTGCCCTGCGGGGGGCCGGCGATCGCGCTCGTGACGACCTCGGCCGCCGCCCACGAATTCGGGTTCAAGACGATCGCGGTCGCCGTCGCCTACACGCTCGGCGTCTCGGTCGTCCTGCTCGCGATCGCGATCGGCGGCCGCCGCGCCAGCAACGCTCTCCGCGTCGGCGTCCAGCGGTTCCGGGTCGCCTTCGGCGTGATCCTCGCCGCCTCGGCCGTCGCACTCGTCTTCAACCTCGACACGCGGGCCCAGTCCGCCCTACCGAACTGGACGCAGTTCCTCCAGGACCGCACCGAGGCGAGCGCCTCGGGCCGAAAAGCGCTCGAGCGGACGAAGAACGTCACCGAACGCGCTCCGGCCGTTGCCGCCTCCGGCTCCGAGGGCCTGCCCGACTACGGGCCGGCGCCGAACTTCGCCGGGATCGACGAGTGGGTGAACACCAAGCCGCTGACCATGCAGGAGCTGCGCGGCAAGGTCGTGCTGGTCGACTTCTGGACCTACTCGTGCATCAACTGCCTGCGCACGCTCCCCCACCTGGAGGCGTGGGATCGTCTGTACCGGAAGCGCGGCCTGGTGATCGTCGGGGTGCACACGCCGGAGTTCGCGTTCGAGCACGTGCCGTCGAACGTCCGCTCGGCCGTGAAGCGGCTGGGCGTCCGCTACCCGGTCGCGATCGACAACCAGTACGGCACCTGGAACGACTACGGCAACCAGTACTGGCCCGCCGAGTACCTGATCGACCGGAACGGACATCTCCGCCGCGCGCATTTCGGCGAGGGCGACTACGACGGCAGCGAGAAGGCGATCCGCACCCTGCTCGGCGAGAAGCCGGCGTCGCCTGCTTCGGACCGGCTCCGCGACCTCACACCGACGGGCCTGCTGACGCCCGAGACCTACCTGGGGTACGAGCGGATCGCCCGGTTCACCGGCTCGAAGCTCTACCCGGACCGGGAGGCGACGTACACGCTCGCACCGGCGCTCGGCAAGGACGACTTCGCCTACGGCGGCCGGTGGACGGTTCGCGCCCAGCGGATCGTGGCGGGCAAGGATGCGCGCCTGCAGCTCCGCTACTACGCGCGCAAGGTCTACCTCGTCCTGGGCGGCCACGGAACGGTGCAGGTCCTCGTGGACGGCAAGCCACACGGCGTCGTCAGCGTCACCTCCGACCGCCTCTACACCCTGGTCGACCGCGACTCGATCGACGAGGCAACGCTCGAGCTCGGCTTCTCGCCCGGCGTGTCGGCCTATGCCTTCACGTTCGGGTAACGCCTCCTGGGGTCTGACCCCCTCGGGGTCAGTCCCTGCGACGCCTATTGTTCGGTCGCGGCCGGTCCGTCGCCCTGCTCGTCGCGCTCGCGCAGGAAGCGGGAGAGCTCCGCGGCCAGCGACTCGCCGGACGGGATGTCGGTCTCGTCGAGCTCGTCCGCGCGCCGCTCGAGCTCCTCGACGTAGGCGGCCGTCTCCTCGTCGGTGGCGATCGCCTCGCTGACCTGGTGGACGTATGCCTCGGCCGCCTCGTCCAGCTCGGCGGTGTCGATCTCGGTGCCGATCAGGTCGGCGAGCCGGCCGCAAAGCGCCGCCGCCGCCTTCGGGCTCGGCGCGAGCGAGACGTAGTGCGGCACCGCCGCCCAGAGGCTGGCGGAGGGGATGTTCGCACGCTTGCAGGCGTCGTGGACGACCCCGACGATGCCGGTCGGGCCTTCGTAGCGCGAGGCCTGGAGCCCTAGTTGCTCGACGAGGGCGGCGTCGGTGGCGCTGCCGGTGACCGGCGCGTCGCGGGTGTGCGGGACGTCGGCGAGGAGCGCGCCGAGCGTGACCATCAGCTCGACCTGGAGCTCCTTCGCGAAGTCGACGATCAGCCCGGAGAACGTCCGCCAGCGGAGGTTCGGCTCGATGCCGAGCAGGAGGACGGCGTCGCGGTCGAGCCCTTCCGGGCGGGCGTGGTAGAAGACCGTCTCCGGCCAGTCGATCCTGCGCGTGAATCCCTCCTCGAGCCGCACCTGTGGGCGGGTCGACTGGAAGTCGAAGAACCCTTCCGGGTCGATCTCGGCAAAGCGACGCGCGTCCCAGGCCTTGGCCAGATAGCCCGCGGCGAGCGAGGCGCCCTGGCCGCCGTCGTTCCAGCCGCGGAATGCGGCGATCAGCACCGGCCGCTCGAGCGCGGGGCGGCGCGCGACGTGGAGCTCGGCCATCGGTCCAGTTTACGTCGAACCGCTCTGAACAGCGGCAAGCGGACGCCACATCAGCGTGACGAACCCCACGGTTGCCGCCCAGACGGTCGCCGCCACCGCGACATGGACGAGCACGAGCCCCCACGGCAGATGCGTCCGGTACTGGATGTCGCCGAGCGCCATCTGGACCAGCACCAGCCCGGCGAGCCCGACGACGCCGGCCGCGTAGCGCCCCCCGATCGCCGAGCGCCGGGCGAGCAGGTAGCCGATCAGGAACATCAGGCTGCAGCCGAGAACGGCAACAGCGGCGCCGTGGAGCAGGAGCGCGGGGTGCAGCCGCCAGAGCCGGTAGACGTCCTTGCCGCCGGAGTGCGGGCCTGCGGCCGTGGCGATCGTCCCGGACACGAGCAGGGCAAAGCAGGCGACCGCGACACCGACGCCCGCGAGGCGAGGCTCGCGGTCGAGCGGCTGTGCATGCCCACGGTCGAGCGCGACCGCTTCCAGCGCGACCACGACGGCCGCCCCGAGGACGGCGATCGAGAGCAGGAGGTGCGGAATGACGAGCGCCGGATTGAGGTGCGCGTAGACGGTGATCGCGCCCAGCGGCGCCTGCGCGGCTGTTCCGACGAACGTGGCCACCGACAGCCATCGCGCCCAGCGCGGCAGCCCGCGCGTCCACCATGCGCCGACCGCGAGCGCGAGGGTCAGGATGATCGTCACGCTCGCGACCATCCGGTTCCCGAACTCGATGTACGAGTGATAGCCCTTCTCCGGGAAGGGCTGGCCCGGCTGGCATCCCGGCCAGTGCTCGCAGCCGAGCCCCGAGCTCGTCAGACGGACGACGGCGCCGGTCGAGACGATCAGCCACAGAGCAGCGAGCGACAGGAACGCGAGCCGCCGGAACGCGGTCGACGAAAGCTCGTGTGCGCGCAGCCGCGACAGGCGCGTGGACTCGACGTGCACGCTGTCGAGTGTAGTCCCCGTCAGTCGACGTGGACGCCGACGCCGGCTACCACGTGACCGATCCGGCACGCGAACAGGCCGCGCGCATCCCACTCGGCCTGGAGAGCGGCGCCGCGGTCGGCCGGCAGCGACACGAGCAGCCCGCCGGCGGTCTGGGGATCCCAACCCAGCGCGACAAGCTCGTCGGCGACCCCGTCGGCCACGGCCACGTGCGCCGCCGCGAAGTCGCGGTTCCGCGGGTCGCCGCCCGTCCGCTCCCCGGCCCCGGCGACCGCGAGCGCACCGTCGAGGGTCGGCCACCCCCTCGACTCCAGCACCAGCCGCACACCGCTTCGCTCCGCCATCTCGTGGGAGTGGCCGAGCAGCCCGAAGCCCGTGACGTCGGTGACCGCGTTCGGCCGGAAAGCGCGGAGGACGTCGGCCCAGTCGCGGTTCAGGGTCGTCATCCACTCGACTGTCCTACGCACCTCCTCGTCACCGGCCAGCCCGCGCGCAGCGCCATGCAGCACGAGCCCGGTCCCGAGCGGCTTCGTCAGGAACAGCGCGTCGCCGGGCTGCGCGCCGGACTTCGGCCACACGCCGTCGGGGTGCACCGTGCCCACGACCGCCAGGCCGTACTTCGGCTCGCGGTCGCGAATCGTGTGACCGCCGGCCAGGATCGCCCCCGCCTCGCGCACCTGCACGTCGGCAGCGTCGAGAATGGCGGCCACGGTCTCCTGCGGCAGCTCCTCCGGGAATTCCGCGATCGACAGGGCCAGAAGCGGCCGCCCACCCATCGCGAACACGTCGTTGAGGGCGTTGGTCGCCGCGATCGTCCCGAAGTCGCGCGGGTCGTCGACGAGCGGCGGAAAGAAGTCGAGCGTGAAGACGAGCGCCGTGCTGTCGTCGAGCCGGTAGACGGCGGCGTCGTCGGCCGGTGAGAGCCCGACGAGCAAGTCCTCTGCCTCCGCCGGAACGAACCCGGCCAGCAGCTGCTGGAGGCGGGCGGCGGGGTACTTGGCCGCACAGCCCCCGGAGGTGACGAGCTCGGTCAGCTTGACGGACATGTCGCGAATGGTAGGGAGAGACCCCTCCGGGGTCAGTCCCTTGCGACCAGTTGCCGCACCGCGGCGCTGAGCTCCGCGTCCGACACCGAGCCCTCGAACCGGGCCTTGATCCGGCCGTCGCGGCCGACCAGGAAGACCCACGGCTCGCTCGGCAGCCGCCACTCGCGGAACCACCGGTTGAACCCCTGCGCCGGGTTGTTGTCCGTGTAGACCTCGACGTGGATGAACCGGACGCCGCTGCCTGCGAAGCGGCGCTGGACGGCCTGCGCCACGTCGACCACAGGCCCGCACGTGCGAGAGGTGCAGAACTTCGGGGTCGCGAAGACCAGCACGAACGGCGCGTGGGCCTTCACGGAGTCGGCGACCGAGTAGTGCAGGAGCGACAGGTCGGGCGGGTCGGCGGTCGTCAGCGATGCGACGTCTCCGTCCGCCGAGGCGAGCGTCGGCGTCCGCGAGGGGATCGCCTTGTCGCCGACGGCGGGTGCCTGAGGATGCCGCCGGACGTCCAGATTGGCGATCCCCTGGATCTTGGCGCCGTCCGGCTGCGCGACGAGCGTGTACTTGCCGGGCTTGGAGAGCGTGAAGCGGGCGACGTAGATCCGGGTGACGCCTCCGGTCGCGGACTCGGACTTCCCGGGGATGCCGATCGGCTCAAGCGCCGCCTGCGTCGTGGTGGTCGGCGGCGCGTCGAGGGAAGGCCCGACCCAGACGCGGGCATGCGGACGCTCGATCGACCTCGACTTGGAGTCGATCACGAGGAACGTCACGCGGACCTGGCCGACGGCGTAGTCGCCGGTTCCCTGGATCAGCGCGACGTCCGGCCCGGACCGAGCGAGCTCGGCGCCGAGCGTTCCCGGCTTCGCGCTTCCGTTACCACCAGCACTGCTCCCGCAGCCCGCGACGCACAGCGCCGCGACCAGCACGACGAGGAGGCGCGCATGCCGCACGCCTCGAGTCTAGATCCCGGCCGGCCGCAGCCGGTGACGCGAACTAACGAGGGCCGTCGGAATAGGCCTTGACCAGCACGCCTATGTCTCCTTTCGGCTAGAAGCGGAAATCCTGCA
>Ga0070684_100000095_pt1 | contig 56979 bp, 47 predicted proteins | sample KBSC723LmetaG_FD_65653 | JGI IMG/M metagenome (GOLD analysis project Ga0070684, IMG submission 65653) | Corn rhizosphere microbial communities from Kellogg Biological Station, Michigan, USA - KBS C7.2-3L metaG | ecosystem: Host-associated > Plants > Roots > Rhizosphere ...
CTCGTCAGCGTTACCCTCGATACGAATTCTCATACCCGGGTTGGCCTGCAGCCACGGGATCTTCTTATCGAGTGTAGCAGCCGCATCCGGTCTGATGGTCGACTTGTCGAAGTCGAAGTAGATCGGGCCAGTGATAGCGGTTGTATCGACCGCAGGTACGCAGTTCGGATCTGTCGACGGGATGCTCGCGTTATACGGGCACGGAGTGACAGCCGGCGGCGGTGGCGGCGGCGGAGGCGGCGGAGGCGGCGCAACGCAGTTCGGGCTCGAAGCAGGAATGCTCTCGAGGCCGGCGTACGTGCACATGACTTCCGGACGCGCACCACCAACCAGGAAGCTCAAGCCACCACGAACATGGATGTTCATGTTCGCGTCCGGGTCGTGATTCGGCATGTAATCGAGGACACCATCGATACGCAACGCCGTACGGTTGGCGATGCCCAGTCGAATGCCCGCGAGAGCGCTACCACCGTAGTTATAGGAGTAGCTGTCCTCGGGCGGGTTCGTTCCGCCCTTGAACTTGTAGCTGGTCCGAACCGGACCGGCGCCGATGATGAACTGGCTCTGACGGCCGCCGATGAAGTTGCCGATCGGGAAGTTGTAGTTCAGGCGCGCGGCGAACGCATGCGCGTTCACATCGCTCGGAGCGCCTGCCTGGGCCGCAAACTCGTTGCTCTGCGGTGAATAGTATCCGTCACCTTCGAGCTCCCAACGAGGATCGGAGAGGAAAACGCCGACGCGTCCACCGTAACCGAGACCATCCTCGGCGACGGCGCGACCTTCCAGCCCAGCGTTGTCATCGAAGAACGTCCACTGCACGAATCCGCCGAGTTCAACGGTTCCGGGAAGTGGTGCGTCCATGTTGTCCCACCATACGTAGGGCGCCCACATCACCGGCGTCGTAGACATGGTGCCGCCGCCAAAAAGGTTGCGGAGGTCTGGGGCGAGCTGGAGTCCGGCCTGAGCGCCGAAATCAAACTTGCCACCGTTCGAAGGAAGGTAGTTGACCAATCCGTCAACGCGGAGCGCGACGCCGCTGAACCCAAGATTGAAGCCGGCTAGCCCATTCACACCGAACTGATACGTCGCTCCGCCCTGGTTCTCATCTCCACGGAAGTTCTCCAGCACTCCACCAGCGCCGATGTGGAAAGACGGAAGGTTGCCGAGCGGGAAGTTGTAAACGAGGCGGGCGTTGATCGTGCTCGCCTTGACATCTCCACCAGGCACGCCGATACCCTGATAGCCGTCGCCAACTGCTTTCGCTGTGGCCGGCGTGAAGGTACCGTCAGCTTCGAGGTTCCAGTTGGGCGCGATGAAAGCGCCGACCCTTCCACCGTAACCCCACGAGTCGCCGAACGCAGTGCTCAAGCCCCACTTGCTATCGAAATGCGTCCACGTGCCGAACCCGCCTACCAGCAACGTACCGGGCGACTGTGCTGCCGCCGATCCGCCGAGGAGTAAGGCCGTCATCGCGCAGACGGTCCAACTTCTTCTCAACATGATTGGTTCCTCTCAAAGGGTGGAGATACTTTGCAGCGGTTACCGCGGTTGCACGTTGCGTCGTTAGGCAGGATGCATGCCCAGTGAGCGCGCAAACGCTCGCCAGGCCTGACCCGCTTCACAACCGGACAAACTAGCAAGTCTTTCCTGAGAAGCTAGTGATGCATGAACGTTGAAAACAACGCGACAAACATTCGTCACGCTCCGCGTGAATGCGGCTACGATAACCGTCCTCGTCGTGGCCAAATCGGCTTGCAAGTGCCACGCCAGCTATCGCCCGCAACCGGCAATTGCAGGGCTTTGTTATCAATTGGGGGTTTTAAGACCGCAAATCGGGCCTCGACACCACGCGCCGCCACCATGAGCCACGCTGTCGCGCAAGTATCCTGTCAGCTGCGTCTTCCCACGCCAACTTCATCTCGCTGCCGTCGGCAAATCTGTCCTCCGCTTTTGCCGCAAACGCCGTCCTGAACCAAGTTGCAAGAACACTCGGAAACATTCCGAGGTCGGCGCGCTCACCCAATTGGCGCGCGAGAATACTGCGCGCATCGTCGGCACCGAACGGCGTGTCGCCAGTAAGCGTGAAGTACACGATCGCAGCCAGCGCGAAATAGTCGGCCGCCGGCCCCTGCAGCTCACCAAGCAATTGCTCCGGTGCCGCGAACGCGGGCGTCCCGGTAGTGCTCGCGACATCCTCGCCCGTCACGTTGGCAATTCCGAAATCGGTGATGCGCCAACGCTGATAACGGTCGATCAAAATGTTCTCCGGCTTGAGATCGCGATGTAGGATCCCATTGGCGTGCGCTACGATGAGACCGTCGAGCACCTGATCCACCTGCGACGCGATCTCCGCTACCTGACGTGGTCCCGAGCGCGCGATCAGACTCGCGACGCTTCCCTCTTCGGCAAGCTCCATGGTGTACCACGAGAGATCGCCGCTCGAATCCCAATCGTAAATTGGGACAATCGCAGGATGCGCCAGCTGCGCGGCTAGCTTGGCCTCGCGCCAGAACGCGCGTACCGCGCGGTCGTCGCGTGCAATGCTCGGATGAAGCGCCTTGAGCGCTACCTCGCGCTCGAGCGACAGATCACGGGCGCGCCAGACTGTGCCGAAGGCGCCACTCCCCAACTTCGACAGAATCTCGTAGTCGTCACCGACTGCCCAGCGCACCCGCGCCTCCGCGGATTCGTCGGCGCTTCGGTCCGGCTCGCCACGAACCATCGCGACCGCGCGGGTCGGGTCCCCGCGGTCCACCGCTCTCAGCAATATCGCGAGAGAGGGATACCTGTCCGCCGGGTCGAGCGAAAGCGCGCGGTCCAACGCGGTCGCCATCGACTCCGGAGTCTCGGGACGCACGAGCTTGACGGGCGGAGCACCACGCGACGGCGGCGCTTCACCGGTCAGCGCGGTAAAGCACATTGCTGCGAGCTGCCATTGGTCACTAGCTGGCGTAGGAATCCACTCGTCACCTTCCCATTCCGGCGGCATGGGGAGCAGCTCCTCCCGCATCGGCCGGGATGACTCGAGCGAACGAATCTCCAGCGGACCGTTTCCCGGCCGCACGCCGGCGGGGATTAGTTCGCGGGGGACCGCCCACTGCCACTCCAGCATCCAGAGCCGGCCGGTTGGAGTCGTCCAGAGTGCATCGCCGTTCAGTCCACCGTGGGCGATACCCGTCTCGTGCAAATAGGCAAGCGTCGAACACGCGCCGCGCAACATTTGCAACACGTACGGGATGTCCGCGAGTCCCAGCCGCGCCAGCCGCGCCCGCACCGTCTCGCCCGTCACCCAGCGGCGGAGGTAACCGGGCCCGCGACGGCCTTCGCGGTACGATGTCCAGTAATGATAGGTAGTCGGGATCGAGGGATGGCTGCGCTGCGCCAGTTGCCGCGCTTCCTCGAATAGCCACGCGGTGTGCGCTGGATCCGGCGCAGTCACGAGCGACAGCGATCGGCCGAGGACGTCGATCACTTCCTGGTAGTGCCGATAGTCTCCTACCATACCGCCAGGGCCCCATGACCATTCCGGCGGCAGCTGCCATTCGACCAGATGCGGCGGCAGCACCTTGGTCGCTCGCGGTGTTACGACTCCGCGGTTGACCGGCGTCACGGCGACCTCCGCGCCAAAAGTATGAGCACCCTCGTTCCGACTCCTTCGTCGCTGGTAATCGCGATCTCGCCACCCCAGGCCTCGATCAGCCGTCGCGTGACGGCAAGTCCAAGCCCACTGCCTGTGGTGCGGGTGGAGAAATGTGGCTCAAAGATGCGCGGCATCACAGCGGCGGGAATTCCACCACCATCGTCCACGGTCTCGATGCGCACTCGGACGTCTTCTTCCTGCATTGTGATGTCGACGTGACGGGCGCCCGCCAGACGGGCATTCTCGAAGATGTTGAGCAGGACGTCCCGCATTTCATCCTTGCGCCCCATCGCCCATATCGGACGATCGGCTCCGCGCAGGCGCCATTTCACCTTCCGATCGCCCATCTGCTCCAGACCGGCGACATCGCGCGTGATCGCGGCAACATCCATTGGCTCAGCGGGCGGCAAATCGGCCGGAGCGCTCCCGTAACGGCTGAAGGACCGCGCAATCTCGTCCAACCGGTCGATCTCGGCGAGAATTCGTCGAACGTTGTCATTGAGAACGGTGTCGTAATCGACCCGTGGATCGCTGCGAGCGCGCCGAAGATGCTGGACGCCGAGTCTGATTGGAGTCAGCGGGTTCTTGATCTCGTGGGCGACCTGCCGCGCCATCTCTCCCCATGCCAGCACACGTTCGGCGCGAGCGACCTCGATTCTGCTGAGCTCCAGATCCCGCGCCAGCCGGCGCGCGGCGACGCCGCTGAGCCAGAGTGCGGCCAGCGCTCCGGCGGCTGTCGCAAAAAGCACCAGCATGCCGAGATCACGGCGACGTCGATCGAGAACGAGATCGTCGCTTCGCGCCGGAGCACCGACGACATAACGCTGCTGCCCCGGGCCGAGCGCGGCGGCGTATCCGAAAAGCATCCGCGCTGTTCCGAGGCTCTCTTCCCACGCGGCCGAAAGCTCGCCGGCACGCTCGATCTGGAGTTCGACAGCCGAGGGGAGTGATCGTCCCATGGGCGCAAGAGCGTCTAGGAGGCTGTCGCTGCTCCGCTCCAGAAAGCCGCTGCTGTAAAGAAAGAGTGGGGTATCGAAGCGCTCGGCAGCTGCGGGCAGCTGGGTGAGATCATTGCCCGCCACGACAGCGTGCAGTGTCTCGCGCACCAGCACCTCCCTGGTCTGAAGATTGTCGCTGCGCAGCCGTTGATATGACCACACCGCGAAGGCGATCGCGGGAATCACGAAGAACGCGAACAACGCGAGCGTCAGTCGCGCGTGATACGTGTAGATCCATCGCGCAGCGCGGACCCGGAGCCACCGCAAGAAGCCTCTTTCCACCAGGGCGCCGAGCAGCCACAACAGGCCGACGACCATGAGGTCGAAGAGAAGCACCAGCACGCCACGCTCGCCGCGCGCCCACAAGGAGCGAAAGTCGATCTCGACGTGCGCGCGCATGGTGCCCGTGCTGGTGGAGATCAAACGGTCTCCGTGCACCTCGTCACCGACGCGGTGCCAGCGTACACTACCGGTATCGGCGGCAGCGCCCGCCGACGCGGAGGCGAGAGCAACTGCGTAGGGCGGATCACCTCCGGATGGAGGAGCCATCCCGATCAAAGCCGCATAAGGGTTGGCGCCGAGCAAACGCGTCCGCGGCAACACCAGCACGGACGTTGCGCCACCCGTCGGATGCGCGACTGCGGCCAGCACCTGGACGCCGGTTGGTCCGAGAACGCTTCTCGTGACCGGCTGGTTGGAAGTGAGGGTCTCCTTGATCGCGCTGGCGACCGCGCCGGAATCGGGCTCCGTCGGCACGACCGCGAATTCCGAGATCTGGTTCCCAACCTGGTCCCACGAGGTGAGCACTGCCGGATATTCAGCGGCGGCGAGATCGGAGGACGCATAGAGCTTCAACAGGTCGGCGCGGCTCACAGCCCTGGTCGAGCTTCCGAGGGTCGAGACGAGACGTCGAGTGAGCTGCACGGCGTAGTCGTCGACGTGGCCGAGTGCAGCAACGTCCTCTTCCGCCAGCTGGATACGCTGCCTGGAGGTCGTCGACCAGAGGCCTGCAAGTGCAACGATGCCAGCGGCGCACGCCATAATCAGCGCGGCGCGAAAGCTGACGTCGCCCGCCAAACCCATCGACATCCTGATGGTCCAGTAAGCACCGAGCAGTACTGCGAACAAAAAAATGAAGAGCGGCACCTCCCACAACAGCCAGAGGCCGGGTGTCGAACCCCATGGCGGCTGGCCGATTCCACGGACGATGTTGGAGGCGAACGGCAGTCCGACGCCAAGAATGAGTAGCGCGGTGATAAGCGCCGCGGCCCGCGGCCACCGCGCGTTGGGTCGGGCGCGGATGACCGCAAAAACGGCCATCAGGATCAGGCAGGCGCTGATGCACAGCGCGCCGGCGTTGGCCGTCAGCGGACCACCCAATCTCGAGAAATAGTACGCCGGGTCGAACGCGCGCGACGCATTGGAGAACGAGTTCCACGGCACGAGGGCGGTGAGTAAAAGCGCGAAGCCGAGCGCGACGAGCCGCTCCACCAACGCGTGACGGTCTCTCCACGCATAGGCGAGAAACACGAGCACCAGAAGCACCAGCGCAACCGTTCCGCGGGCACGAAACATTGACGCTTGGCGAAAGCGCACCTCGCCGGCTGCCGCGAGTTGCGGCGTAGCGCGCAGCAGCGGCTTTCCTTGAAACGACAGCACTACCTCGCCGCCGTCGGCGCTGTCACCGGGGGCGAATTCATACGAGGTAACTGCCTGGGTCGCGGAGAGCCGGCTGTCGACGGATTCGGTAAGCCGATCGGCCGGAGGCGCTGCATCGACCACCGCCGAAGCAATGGCGCGTCGAGCGCCGCGCGACCGCATCACCTGGAGTGTGACGTAGAATGGAGTGAAGCTGACGCTCAACGGCGCGATCGCGGAATCCGGATCGATGCGCATCTCGCCCGACCACGCCAGGGGCCGGGCTCCATCGAGCAGGACCACCGATTCGCCATCCCGGTGGGGCGAGCGCGTATCGAGGAAATCGAATGCGGCTTCGGGGGTGACGGGCGCATCGAGCGCGGTGGTCGCGCGCTCGTCGAGACGGTCGCGGGTCGTCGCAAGCTCTCGCTGCAGCGCCCGGATCGCGCCCTCGCCGGCATTCCCGGCATCGTCGGCGGTTGGTGAAAGCGAGGAACCGGTGCGGGGCAAGGCCGGTGTTCTTACCCAAAGCGCGATCAGAAAGAGCGGAATCGCGGACGCCGCGAGGATTGCGCCCCGCGAGTGACGTCGGCTTCTTACAGTAGGTTCCCCAGCTGATGCGATGACTCTTCCCTCCCCCTTACCGGCTTCCGGACCGCTGCGCGTAAAGGAGCTCAATCCCGCGCAGGTCAGTGCTGCACTCGGTAACGATCCGCGACTCATCATCCCGATCGGCACCTGCGAGCAGCACGGTCCTCACCTTCCGCTTGGCTGCGACACCATCATCGTCGAGCGCATGGCCGACGATCTGTCCGCAGAATATGGCGTCTTGCGCGCTCCGACGGTGGAGTACGGAGTCAATGTCGACACCGAGCGCGGCTTCACCGGCAACGCATCCCTGCGCAAGAAAACCCTGCATCGCATGCTCAATGACCTGATCGATTCGTGGGAGGCGACGGGTGTCCGCGAGTTCATCCTGTTGACTGCGCACGGCCACGATCCGCACCAGGAGGCCCTCGCGACGGTGACGACTACGGCAGCGCGGGTGCGAGTCGTCGACATGTTCGGCATGAACCTGTCCGATCTGCTGGAGGGACAGCGCGAAGCAATGCACGGCGACGAAGTCGACACATCGATAATGCTCTACCTCCATCCGGAGATGGTCAGCCTGGATCAGGCGCAGGACTACATGATGTCGCGCGAGCAGCTGCGCAGATACCGGCGCGGCTGGCTGACCGTGCCGAGTGGCAGCGCCGGGTCGATCGGTCGCCCGTCGCTGGCTTCGGCGGAGAAGGGTCGTCTCATCTACGACCGCATCTACGCAAAAATCAGCGATCGCATCTTCCTCGCGCCGTCTCCGACGGAGTAACGGGTCGAGGGCCGCTGGCGCCCGCGACCGCAGCGCAGGTTCTTAATTCAATCTTAAGAAAACGTGCTGTGTCAGGGCCCTGAAACTCTGTTATATAGTTGCGCGTAGGTGTCCAAAAGCCCACCTCTCCACCAAATGATAAGAACACTGCTTTTCATAGGCCTGACTGCAGCGACCGTAAGGGCATCTGCCCAGGTCGCCCCGGCTGATTCGACCGCACCCTCGACGCTATCGCTCGATCAGGCGATCGCTCTGGCGCGGCGCAATAACCCCGCCTATCAGCAAACCCTCAATAACCGGATCGGCGCGCGAGCCGCGGTGAGAAGCGCCTATGGCGCGCTGTTGCCGAGCGCCGATGCGTCGCTCAGCGTTCAGCGCCAGCAGGGCGGCGAGCAGATTTTCAGCGGCACCACCCTCGGCGCCAGCTCTGACGTCAATCAGTCGAACTACCAGATCGGACTCAGCTACCGTCTGAATTCCGCGACTCTGATCACGCCCAGCCTCGAGCGAGCCAACCGCGATGCGGTCGAAGCGGACATTACCGGTGCCACCGAGACGCTGCGAGCCAACGTGGCGCAGCAGTACCTGTCGACGTTGCAGGCCGAGGCGAATGCCGACCTCCAGGATTCCCTGGTCGTGGCGTCACAGCAAGAGCTCATCCTTGCGCAGGCCCGCGAGATCGTCGGCTCGGGAACCCAGCTCGACGTGCAGCGCGCCGAAGTCGCGCTTGGACTCCAGAAGGTCTCAGCCCTCAAGGCCCGCAACCAGGTGGAGATCGAGAAGCTCAGGCTGTTCCAGATCATCGGAGCGCCGCAACCGGCGACGGTGGAGCTGACCACCGAGTTCAAGGTCACGCCGATGAATCTGAGTCTGCAGGACCTGATCGCTTCGGCCCACCAGGACAATCCTGGAGTGCTGGCGCTACGGTCGCGCGAACACGTAGCCGATCTCAATGTGCGCCGCGAGAAGGGTGAATACTCGCCAACGCTGTCGCTCTCAACGGGGATTGGAGGATACACGTACGGCTACACGAACCCGAACTTCCCGGTCCAACAGGCGCAGGCGCAGCTGGAATCGTCGCGCGCAAGCTGCATCAGGACCGAAGAAGTGCGTGCCGCGCTCAACCTCTCCAATCAACTGGCGGAGTGCAATGCGATGGCATTCACCGACGCCCAGGCGGCGGCAATCCGGCAGAGCAACTCGAAGTTCCCGTTCGACTTCACCAAGTCGCCACGGTCGATCAGCGCCACCCTGTCACTGCCGCTGTTCGACGGGTTTGCGCGCGAGCAACGTCTGCAGGAAGCGCAGGCGAATCGCTCCGACGCGCGCTATAGCGTGCGCTCGATGGAGCTCGCGCTCACCGCCGATGTCACTGCCGCGTATCTGACGCTGGTGACCGCCGGCAAAACCGTCACGCTGCAGGAACAGAATGCCGCAGCCGCGAAGAACGAGCTCAAGCTGGTTCAGGACCGTTATCGCATCGGGGCGACGACCTTCGTCGACCTGACCGAGGCGCGCGCTACATACGAGCGCGCGGAGAGTGACCGCATCAACGCGATTTACGACTACCACAAAGCCTTCGCCGCTCTGGAGAGCGCCGTCGGTCATCCCCTTCGCTAATCGGATCGAGACAATGAAGAAACGCACCAAATGGACAGTTGCCGGCATCATCACGCTCGCGGTGGTGATCATTGGCGTGACCAGCGCCATGAAGGGCCGCAACAAGGCGACCGAAGTCCGAATGGAGAAGGTTCAGCGCCGCGATCTCGTCGCGTCGGTGACGGCGAGCGGTCAGGTCCAGCCCCACACCAAGGTGGACATTAGCGCCGACATCAGCGGCCGCATCGTCCGGCTTGCCGTCAAGGAGGGGCAGATGGTGACGGCCGGTCAGTTCCTGCTCGAAATCGACCCGTCGCAGTACCGCGCTTCGGTGGAGCGCGCGACTGCGGCAGTCGCGTCCGCGCGGGCGCAGTCAGCGCAGGCGAAGCCCGCGTTGAGCCAGGCGCAGAGAAACTTCGACCGTCTCATGGCGCTCAAGAAAGCGAACCCAACGCTCGTTTCCGACGAGCAGATCGAGCAGCTCAGAACCCAGGTCGAGGTCGATCAGGCAACTCTCGAAGCGGCCAACCATTCGGTGGACCAGGCCGCGGCGTCGTTGCGTGACGCGCAGTCGCTGCTCAGCAAGACGACGATCGTCGCGCCGATGAGCGGCCAGGTTACGCGACTGAGCGTCGAGCAGGGCGAGACAGCGATCCAGGGCACCTTCAACAAGGACGCCGCGACGATGCTGACCATCAGCGACATGAGCGTCCTCGAGACTAAGGTCAAAGTCGATGAGACCGACGTGTCGCGAATCAAGATTGGAGACTCCGCGGTGGTGCAGCTCGACGCGTTCCCCGATACGACCTTCGTCGGTCGTGTTTCGGAGATCTCGAACAGCTCGGTCAAGGCGGCGGGCACCGGTGGAACCGGGGGCGCCGCCGACCAGGCGATCGACTACGAAGTCACGATCCAGCTGTTGAACGCGCCACCGGAGACGCGCCCCGACTTCTCATCCACCGCGAAGATCATCACGTCGACCCGCCTTAACGTCCTGTCGATCCCGATCATCGCGCTCACGGTAAGAGAGGACACCGTCAAGCCGGATACGGCGCTGACGCTTGCCCGCAGGGCGCCAACCAAGCAGGTCGGCAAGCGCGACGTCGAAGGCGTATTCGTCATCGGCGCCAACAACAAAGTCAGCTTCCGCCCCGTAAGGGTTGGTATCGCGGGCGAGAAGTACTTCGAGGTGCTGACCGGTCTCAAGGAAGGCGAGGAAATCGTCGGCGGGACCTATCAGGCCATCCGCGAGCTCAAGGATGGCGCAACAGTGCGCGCGCAGAAAGAAGCGACTCCGAAACCCGGCCAACCGGCAAAATCCTAATGCAAATCGATGAAATTCCGCTCAGCACCACCGCTGAGCGGCAGGCGGTCACCACCGAGTCCGGGGTCGCACCCGACAAGGACTGGGTAATCGTCACTCGCGAGCTGAAACGCGATTACGACATGGGCGGCGAGGTCGTGCACGCTCTGCGCGGAGTCGACATCGCGATCCGACGCAACGAGTACGTCGCGATCATGGGTCCGTCGGGATCCGGCAAATCGACGCTCATGAATCTGATCGGATGCCTCGACACGCCCAACGGCGGCGAGTATTGGCTGAATGGAATGCTGGTCTCCGACAAGGATGAGGACGAGCTCGCACGGGTAAGAAATCGCGAGATCGGCTTCGTGTTCCAGACCTTCAATCTCCTTCCGCGCGCAACCGCTCTGCACAACGTCGAGCTCCCGCTCGTCTATGCGGGCGTCAACGCCGATGAGAGACGCGCCCGCGCTACCGAAGCCCTGGAGCGCGTTCAGCTCGGCGATCGCATCCACCATCGCCCGAACGAGCTGTCGGGCGGTCAGCGGCAACGCGTCGCCATCGCCCGCGCACTCGTAAACCGACCGGCGATTCTGCTCGCTGACGAGCCGACGGGAAATCTCGACTCGACGACGTCGGAAGAGATCATGCGGGTGTTCGAAGGTCTCGCCGAGCAGGGTCAAACAGTGATCATGGTTACCCACGAACCGGATATCGCGGCGCACGCGCGCCGGGTGATCGTGCTTCGTGACGGCAGGGTGGCCAGTGACGAGAAGGTCGCGACCTTCATCAAGTCCGCCGGCATCACGCCTCCGGCGCTGACGCGCAAGGACTGACGTGCCGTTCATCGAGGCAATCTGGCTCGCTCTGGCGCAGATCCGCGTGCAGAAGCTCAAGAGCTTCTTCACGCTGCTCGGCGTCTGCATCGGGGTGATGTTCCTGATCGCGGTGATCTCGATCGTGCAGGGCATGAGCAGCTACATGGAGAACGATTTCGCGGCGAAGCTGCTGGGGGTGAACACCTTCACCCTGCGCCGCTTTCCGTGGTTCGGGGACGGCGCGAGCTCGGAAGAGGAGTGGCGCGCCTGGTTGCGTCGCCCACGCATCTATCACTCCGACCTTCCGCTCGTAGCGAGCGTGCTCCCCGAGGGCTCGCGGTACGCCGTCGAAAGTCAGGAGAACCTCCAGGCGGAGAGCCAGTACGCGCGGCCGAAACAGGTCGAGGCCCACGCGGTAGATGGCGACTACTTCACGATCAAGAAGTACGATGTCCACACCGGGCGGCTCTTCACCCAGCAGGAAGCTTCGCTCGGCGCACCCGTCGTAGTCATCGGCAACGACGTCGCCACGTATTTCTTCAAGGACCTCGATCCATTGGGAAGGCCGCTGCGCATCAAGGGCATGCCCTACACGGTGATCGGAGTGCTCGAGAAACAAGGCTCGGTGTTCGGCCTGTCGCTGGATCGGATCGCGATCGCGCCGTACAACTCGCCTCTGCACCATTTCACCAATCCACGTGGCGACGTCGATGGCATCATGGTGCAGACGCCGTCAGAGCTGACGATGACCGACGCCATGGAAGCGGTGCGCGAAGTCATGCGTGGCCGCCGCAAGCTTCGCCCTGCCGAGCCCGACAACTTCTTCATGGAGACATCGGCGAGCGCGCTGGCGTTCATGGACAAACTGAAGAAGGTGATGACGATGGCGGGAACTGCATTCCCGGCGATCGGTCTCATCGTCGGCGGGATGGTCATCATGAACATCATGCTGGTGGCGGTGGCGGAGCGAACGCGTGAGATCGGCATCCGCAAGTCGCTTGGCGCGAGGCGTCGCGACATCATGCGGCAGTTCCTCGTCGAGGCGGCGACTCTCAGCACCCTCGGCGCGGTGATCGGCATCCTGCTCGGCATTGCGATCGCCAAGATCATCGAATGGAAGACGCCGCTACCGGCGGCAATCGCGCCGTGGTCCATCGTTCTCGCGACGTTGCTCGGCACCGTTGTTGGGATCATCTCGGGCGTCTATCCCGCGCGTCGCGCCGCCCGTCTCGACCCAATCGAGGCACTGCGGAAGGAATAGCAATGAGAATCGCGCAACGGATCTTCAACGCGTTCGAGGGGGTCGGCATGGCGGTCGACTCCATCCGCTCCAACAAAGTGCGCGCCGCCCTCACCATTCTCGGGGTCGCCATCGGTGTCTTCGTGGTGGTTGCAATGTCGTCGGTCGTGCGCGGCATCAACGAGAGCTTTGCGCGCGATCTCGAGGCCGCGGGCCCGACTTCGTTCTACATCTATCGACGCCCGATCAGCGGATTTACCGCGTGCGATGGAAGTGATGAGACCTGTCCGTGGCGGCGAAATCCACCGCTGACGATCGACGAGGCGAAGGCGATCGAGCGGCTGTCGACCATCAAGGCAGTGACGGCGCACCTCGGCAGCGGCGCAAAGTTCACCTACAAGGACAAGCAGGTGAGCACGGGGATGGAGATTTACACCCCTAACTGGGTCGACGTGGACGGCGGAGACATTTATCCGGGCCGCAGCTTCACTTACGCCGAGAACACGACTGCTGCCAGGGTAATCATCGTCAACGAGAAGCTTGCCGAACGGCTCTTCGGTACATCCGATCCGATCGACAAAACCATCGGGGTCGACGGCGTCAATTTCAGGGTGATCGGGGTCTATCATTACACGGCGAGCCCGATGGGAACGCCGACATCCGCCGGCGGCGGTGATCAGGCGAAGGCAATAGTCCCGTTCGAGAGCGCCCGCCGCTCTCTCAATCCGTGGATGCGGGGAGTCGATTTCATCGTGAAACCGGAGCCGGGCGTGACCACGGCCGAAGCGACCGACGATGTGACGGCACTGCTGCGCGGCATGCGTGGCTTGCGAGCGACGGCGGTCAACAACTTCGAGATCGTAACCCAGGATCGGTTGATGGGGATCTACAATCAGCTGTTCGGGACGTTCTTCGTGGTCGGCCTGGCGCTGTCATCGGTGGGATTGCTCGTCGGCGGCGTCGGCGTAGTGGCGATCATGATGATCAGTGTCACCGAGCGCACCCGCGAGATCGGTGTGCGCAAAGCGTTGGGAGCAACGAAGAGCGCGATCCTGTGGCAGTTCCTGGTGGAGGCAGCGACCCTGACGAGCATAGGCGCTTCTATCGGGCTGGTGCTCGGAATTCTCGTCGCACTCGGAATCAAGACCGCGTTCCCGGCGGTTCCCGCATCGACGCCCATTTCCGCGGTTCTCGCCGCGCTCGGGACAAGCGCGTTTACCGGGATTCTCTTTGGACTGCTGCCCGCCGCGCGGGCGGCGAGGCTGGATCCGGTCGAGGCGCTGCGCTACGAATAAGCCGGCGCGCCCGGGTAACTGCAAAAGAAGACTACCGGCGTGAGGCTCTGGGCGGGCCGGCTCGAGGCCGCGGGCCAACTTCTGACTGCCACTGCAAACTACCAGCTGAGCGCGGTCAGCGGAGCAGCTGGCAGCGCCGAGCTTTGTTTGGAAACAGCGCCAGGAACCACGCGCCGGTGGTTATCCCACCAAGACAGCATCTACAAGACGTAGTTCATCCAATCCGCGCTCGCAGCCGCGGGCTGCTCCGCGCAAAGCGCCCAGCTGGTAGTCTTCCTTTGCAGTTAGAAGTTGGCCCGCGGCCTCAAGGAGTGCGGCTCCCGCCCGCCCGCCGGTAGCCTTCTTTTGCCTTTCCGGTAACCCCGCCCCCTCTCAAACAACCGAAAGAATGGCGCCCGCGGGATGCATCCCCGAAATTAGGGAATGCGCTTCGCCGATGTGATAACCACCGCGCTCGAGCAAATCCGCGTTAACAAGCTGCGGTCGTTCTTCACGCTGCTCGGCATCATCGTGTCGGTCGCATTCCTCGTCGCAGTCGTCGCGATCATCTCGGGGATGAATTTTTACGTCAAGGAGAACCTCGCCAGCGCGCTGATCGGGGCGAATACTTTCCAGGTCAGGCGAACCCCGATCCGGATTGGACTCTTCGACGACGAGGAGTGGCGGAAGCTTCAGCGACGTCCGCGAGTCTCCGAGTCGGACGCCGAAGCGGTGATCGCCGCCGTCCCCGAAGCCGTCGCGGTGAGCCTGCAGTCTGGCTGGCCGACCCCGGTCGCCGACATAGTCTGGCGCAACAACACCATGGGCGATGTCGTGATCATGGGCGTCACCGCACCCTACCAGGTCGTCCAGGACTACGTCTTCGCCAGCGGTCGGCCGATCACCGATCTCGATGTGCGCGATCGCCGGCCCGTCGCGGTGATCGGAGCCGACGTCGCCGAGAAGCTGTTCCAGAACGTCGATCCCGTGGGACAGGATATCCGGATCATCGGGCAGCGATTTACCGTGATCGGCACCATCGCCAAGAAAGGTCGCGTGCTCGGCCAATCCTTCGATGGTTTCGTATTGCTGCCGCTGCCCAACTTCGAGATGATCTACGGTCGGCGAAAGACCAACACGGTTTCGGTCAAAATGCCGAGTGCCGATCTCGTGGCCAGCGGAATGGCCCGCGCCGACGAGGCGATGCGCGTCGCGCACCACCTTCGGCCCAGCCAGGAACCCGACTATTCGGTCGAGACCGCCGACGCGCTCGTGGAGTTCTGGAAGAATCTCACCCGGATCCTCTTCTCGGTTATTCCCGCGATCGTCGCAATCGGAGTGGTCGTCGGCGGAATCGTCATCATGAACATCATGCTGATGTCGGTCACCGAGCGCACCCAGGAGATCGGGGTGCGCAAGGCGCTCGGCGCCAAGCCGGGTGACATTCGCCGCCAGTTCCTGGTGGAGTCGATCGTGCTGGCGACCATCGGCGGACTGTGCGGTGTAGCGGCCGGCTGGGGACTCGCCGGTCTGGTCAGTCTGGCATCGCCGCTGCCTGCGCGAGTCAGCATGTGGTCGGTGATGCTCGCGCTTGCCCTGGGAGCAGGTGTCGGCGTGCTGTTCGGAGTGTATCCGGCGTCTCGGGCCGCGCAGCTGGATCCCATTGCCGCGCTACGCGCCGAATGATCATCGCCGAGCGCATTCGCAGCAACTTTCAGATCGCGCTCGACACGCTGCGCGCGAACAAGCTGCGCTCGTCGCTCACGATTCTGGGAGTCGTCATCGGGGTGTCGACGGTGATGACGATGGCGGCAATCGTCCAGGGCATCCAGGAGCAGATCGTTCGCACCATCGAGATCGCCGGCCCGACGACGTTCTACGTCGTCAAGGTCTTCTCGCAGACTCCGGTGAATCCCGACCGCCTGCCGAAGTGGATTCGGGTGCGTCCGGACCTCGTCGAAGCCGAAGCGGAGCGCATCAAGCAGCTGCCCGAAGTCTCATACGCCGCGATCTGGGCACAATCGAACGGCCGGCTGTCGTATGAGGCGCAGCGCACCCAGAACCTCATCATCATGGGCGCGGACGACCGCTACCAGGAGATTCAGGGCGGCGAGCTGCTCGACGGCCGCTGGTTCACGCCCGCCGAGATGTCGTCAGGATCGAGCGTCGCGGTGATCGACGAGAACGCCGCCAAGAAATTGTTCGGCCAGGAGTCGGTGCTGGACAAGACGATCCACATCAGCGGACGCCCGGCCCGGGTCATCGGCGTTTACGCGCAGCCCGGAAACATTTTCTCGCCGCCAGGCCAGGATATCGGTGTGATCGTACCGTACGCAATGCTCGACCACCAATTCACCATCGACAAGACCAACGCGCTGTACATCCCGGTCAAGCCGAGACAGGGAGTGACCACGGCACAAGCGCAAGAGGCAGTGACGATCGCGCTGCGCGAGATGCGGAGACTTCGCCCTGCAGACAAGAACAACTTCGATCTCATCACCCAGGATCAGATCCTGGACACCTTCAACAAGATCACCGGAGTGTTCTTCCTGGTGATGATCGTTCTGTCGAGCGTCGGACTTCTGGTTGGCGGAATCGGCGTGATGGCGATCATGATGGTGTCCGTGACGAGTCGGACCCGTGAGATCGGGATTCGGAAAGCGTTGGGCGCTACCCGTCGGGAGATCCTGTTTCAGTTTCTGGTCGAAGCGGCGACTCTGACCGGCTTCGGCGGACTGCTCGGAATTCTGATCGGACTCAGCTTCGGCAGGCTCGCAACGCTGGCGATGAAGATCGATGCGGCCGTTCCGATCGGGTTGACTATGGTTGCGGTGTTCGTCTCGGTGAGCATCGGCATCGTTTTCGGGATGCTTCCCGCGCAACGCGCCGCGCGACTCGACCCGATCGACGCTTTGCGGTACGAGTAGATTCTCGTCATGACCAAAGTCGATGTACTCGCGATCGCCGCCCACCCCGACGATGTCGAGCTCATTTGTGGCGGCACGCTTATCAGGGTCCAGATGCTGGGAAGAGCTACCGGCATCGTGGATCTGGCCGCTGGCGAGATGGCGAGCCGCGGAACTCCGCAGTTGCGCGCGGAGGAGGCAGGACGTGCCGGCAGGGTGATGGGTGTGTCGGTCCGCGAGAACCTGGGCCTTCCCGACGGCGGAATCGTGAACACACCGGCGAACCGCGCGAAATTGGCGGTCGCGATCAGACGACTGCAGCCAAAAATCGTGATGACACACTCGCTGTACGGTCGACACCCCGACCACCCGATCGTCGCCCAGCTGGTGCGCGACGCGTGCTTCGTCGCCGGTCTGAAGATGATCGAGCCGTCAGTGCCGGCGCACCGGCCGCTGAAGGTGCTCCACGCGCTGTCGTATCGCGAGGATAACCAGAAGCCAACCTTCGTCGTCGACATCTCCGACGCGTTCGAGAGAAAGCTCGAGGCAATCGGATGCTACGCGTCGCAGTTCGGTGACGCGGTCCAGGCAGGTGAGGTTTACCCCAACGGCGAACCGCTGAAGGATCTGATCAGGCATCACGCCGCGCACTACGGATCGCTGATCCGCTGTCGCTATGGCGAGCCGTTCTACACCACCGAGACGATGCGCGTCGATGACGTGTCGACCCTCGAGGTATCGACGTTTTGACTGGCAAGCCGCGCGCGAAGTCGAAATCGAGTCCACCCACACCAACTGACGATGAGGTCACATACCCGTCGTACCTGGCACTCGACGAGCTCCTCGCGCTTCAGCGACCACGGTCGGAGCCGGAACATCCCGACGAGCTGTTGTTCATCATCGTCCATCAGGCGAGCGAGCTGTGGTTCAAGCTGATTATCCATGAGCTCGAAGCGCTTATTGCGTTGCTGCAGGCCAACGATACGCTTGGCGCCCTCACTTCGGTGCGGCGAGTCAACGCGCTCGTCCACATTGTCACAGCACAGCTCTCCGCGCTCGAGACGCTTCCGCCACAACGCTTTGCCCAATTCCGCGGATACCTGGGAACATCGAGCGGATCCCAGAGCGTGCAGTTTCGCACCATCGAAGCGATGTCGGGCATGCGTGACGAGCACTTTCTGCGGGTGCTGAAACAGCACGGCGAGATCGCGCCGCCCGTACAGCGCGCACTGTCCCGGCCGACGCTCCAGGAGCTCTTCGACAGGCTGCTGACCGCACATTCCGTCACCCTGGAACAGGTATACTCGGAACCACACCAGCGCCCATTGCAGATGCTGGCTGAGGGCCTGCTGGAGTACGAGCAGGGTTTCGCGATGTGGCGGTTTCTGCACGTGCAGCTGGTCGAGCGCATCATCGGGCCCGCGACTTCGGGCACCGGAGGAACCCTCGGCTCGAGATATCTCCAGAGAACGATCTCGCAGCGGTTCTTCCCGAAGCTGTGGGAAGTGAGAAGCAGGTTCTTTCAGGGTTAACTCAGCCTCCCTGACCTCGTCGGCGGGCCTTAAATTCCGTCTATGCCAGCAGATCCCGTTTACCTCGACCACGCCGCCACGACGCCGGTGCGCGAGGAGGTTTTCGAAGCGATGAAGCCCTTTTATGGGCCACGCTTCGGGAACCCCTCCAGTACCCACCGGTGGGGCCGGGAGGCGCGCGCGGCGCTGGACGAGGCCCGGGAGCGTGTCGGCCGATGTCTGGGAGCACGTCCTGACGAGATCTGCTTCACGTCGGGCGGTACCGAGGCCGACAATCTCGCCATCCTCGGCTCCTGGCGGGCACTGAAGAAGCAGGGTCGAAGAGCGGTCGTCGCAACTCCGATCGAGCACAAGGCCATCCTCGGTGCCGTCCACCAGGCTGCGCTCGAGGGCGCCGAAGAGCGTTTCCTCGCGATGACCCCCGACGGCGTCATCGATCGTGGCTCCTTCGACGCGCTGGTCGACGATCAGGTCGCGGTCGTTTCGACGATGTGGGTCAACAACGAGATCGGGACCGTTCAGCCGGTACCCGAACTCGCCGCCATCGCGAAGGAGCGCGGCGCGATGGTTCACACTGACGCAGTTCAGGCATTCGGAAAAGTGAAGATCGACGCGCGATCGCAGAAGTTCGACTTCCTGACCATCTCGGGTCACAAGTTCGGCGCGCCCAAGGGAATCGGCGCACTCTTTATCCGACGTGGCACTCATCTCGAGCCGCTGATGCATGGCGGCCAGCAGGACCGTGGCCGGCGACCTGGGACTGAGAACGTCGCCGCGGCGGTGGGACTGGCGCGCGCCGCGGAGCTCACCATCGCCGAGTGCGAGGCGCATTGTGAGCGTCTTCGCAAGCTCCGCGACCGGCTCCAGGCTGGAATCCTCGCCAAAGTTCCCGACGCCATCGTGCACGGTCGTAACGCGGAGCGCGCGCCGCACATCCTGAACATCTCGGTGCCGGGCACCGACAGCGAGTCGCTGTTGATGGCGCTCGATCTCCGCGGCATCGCCGCGTCGGGCGGATCGGCGTGTCAGAGTGGGAGCACGTCTCCGTCCCACGTCCTCTCGGCCATTGGCGTCCGCCCGGATCTCGCCAGTGCCGCGGTCCGTATGAGCCTCGGCGCTCTGACGACGGATCGTTGCATCGATCGCGTCATCGAAGTGTTCCCGGTCCTCGTCGCCAAGGCGAGACAGCTCACGGCCGCAGAATAACGATGTCGCGCGAAAGAGTGCTGGTCGCCATGTCGGGCGGAGTCGATTCGTCCGTTGCTGCGGCCCTGCTCATCGAGCAGGGCTACGACGTGGTCGGCGCCACGATGAAGCTTTTCTGTCACGGTGAGGACGTCCCCGACCGACCGTGCTGCTCCCTCGATTCGGTGAACGATGCGCGTCGCGTATGCGAGCAGCTCGGGATACCACACTACGTGCTCAACCTGGAGAGTCGTTTCGGCCACGATGTGGTCGACAACTTCGTGGAGGAGTACGCGCGCGGCCGCACGCCGATCCCATGCGTCCGGTGCAACACCTTCACAAAGTTCCGCGATTTTCTGAAGAAGGGGGACGCGATCGATGCGCGATGGATCGCGACGGGTCATTACGCGCGAGTCGTCGACGGCGAGCTGCGGCGCGGGGTTGACGAAAACAAGGATCAGACCTACTTCCTGTGGGGAATCGATCGCGCGGTCCTGGCGCGGATGATTCTGCCGGTCGGGGATCTCGACAAAGCTCAGACCCGCGCGGCGGCACATGCGATGGGTCTAGAAGTCATTGCCGAAAAGCCCGAGAGCCAGGAGATCTGCTTCGTACCGGATGGCGACTATGCGCGCATCCTCGAGCAGCGACTCCCAGCCGATGCACCGGCGCTCAGCCGCGGGCCGATCGTCACTTCGAATGGAAGAATCGTCGGCGAGCACAACGGCTTCGCGCGGTACACGGTCGGCCAGCGCCGCGGACTGCCGGGCGGCTTCAGCGCCCCGATGTACGTGATCGCGATTCGCCCCGAGCAGCGCGCCGTCGTCATCGGTAATCGTGACGAGCTGCTCGGAAACGGCCTCGTTGCCCGGGAAGTGAATTGGCTGGTGGACCAGCCGCCGGTGGGCGCGCGGGTCTCTGTGCGCGTCCGGCACCGAGCCGCCCTCACGAGCGCCGAGATCATCCGCCTCGACGATCAGGAGATCGAGATCGCCCTCGACGACCCGATTGCGGCAATCACGCCGGGCCAATCAGTCGTATTTTATGAGGCCGACCGTGTACTCGGCGGCGGATTCATCGAAGCGGCGAGGCAGCCAGGGCGAAACCTTCCCGTACTCGCGGCATAGCACTCGGCGGCTCTTCGCCGAGAAACCTTCGCAGAGAGGGCCGGCGTGATGCACCGTAGCGACTTCCATCAACATTTCAGCCGCGCGCTCGCGCTTGCGGTTGCCATCGGCGGAGCGGCGTGCGCTCCAACCAGTGTTCCGCCCGTGCAACCGGTGCAGAGAGCTCCACAACTGGTGCCCGCGCCGGCGTCGATGGTGATGGCAGCGGGCGCCCCGTTCACCGTCGAGAAGACGACAGGGATCTACGTGGATGGCGGGCCGGCGGCCACTGCGATCGCCGACATGCTTGCGGCGCAGCTGCGGAAGTCAACCGAGTTCCCCGTCGCGGTGGGCGCGGCGGCGAGCGCCGTGCGCGGCGGAATCATTTTGAGGGTCGTCGGCGATCATCCTTCGCTCGGCAACGAGGGTTACGAGCTCACGGTCAGCACCGACTCGGTGCGATTGATCGCCAACCAGCCGGCCGGCCTGTTTCACGGCATTCAGACCATCAGGCAGCTTCTCCCGGCCGACATTGAGTCTGACGCGGGAGCGGAGCGTTCGGTGTGGCCGATACCGGCCGTGAGCATCGTCGACCAGCCACGATTCGCGTGGCGCGGTGCGATGATGGATGTTGCGCGCCACTTCTTCACCGTCGACGAGGTGGAGCAGTTCATCGACATACTCGCACTCTACAAGTTCAACATCCTGCATCTCCATCTATCGGACGATCAGGGATGGCGCATCGCTCTCAACTCGCGCCCGAAGCTCACTACGATGGGCTCATTGACTCAGGTAGGCGGCGGCCCCGGCGGATTCTTTACCCAACAGGACTACCAGCAAATCATCGCCTACGCGACAGCCCGCTACATAACGGTCGTGCCCGAGATCGACATGCCGGCGCACAGCAACGCCGGGTTGATCGGCTATCCAGAGTACGCGTGCAGCGACCGTCCGACCGGTGCCTACACCGGGACCGATGTGGGGTGGAGCAGCCTCTGTGTCGACAAGGAAGAGACCTATGCTTACGTCGATGACATCATCCGTGAGATCAGCAGCCTCACTCCGGGCCCCTACTTCCATATCGGCGGCGACGAGGTGCGGATTCTGACCGATGCTCAGTATGTGAAGTTCATCGAGCGCGTTCAGGGCATCGTGAACAAGTACGGCAAGACCATGATCGGGTGGGAGGAGATCGGGAAGGCACGACTCAATCCCACGACGATCGCACAGCAGTGGAAAAGCGATTCCGCATCGGCAGCAGTGACAAGCGGGACCAGGCTGATCATGTCTCCCGCCAACAAGATTTACCTGGACATGAAGTACAATCCGTCGACCGAGCTCGGCCTGCACTGGGCTGCTTACATCGGGCTTCGCGATTCGTATGACTGGGATCCGGCTCTCTACATGAAGGGTGTGACCGAAAAGAACATTGTAGGGGTCGAGGCTCCCTTCTGGAGCGAGACGCTGCGCAACATTACGGCCCTCGAGTTTCTGGCGATGCCGCGACTCCCGGCCGTCGCGGAGATCGGATGGACGCCGCAGGCCGTGCGCAACTGGGAGAGCTTCCGCACCCGCATCGCCACCCACGCCCCGCGCTGGCGCTATCTCGGCATCAATTACTATGCGTCGCCGCAGGTGGCGTGGTGATGCGCGGGCCGCTTGCAATCGCGCTCCTTCCCGTCTGCGCAGCGATGCTCAGCGCGCAGGAGCCGCAGCCATTTCCCCCTCCAAAGACAGCACCACCGATCGTTACGCCGGGTCGCACCAACAGCGATCCGCCATCCGACGCGATCGTGCTCTTCGACGGAAAGGATCTGTCCCGCTGGCGAAGCGCCGACGGCGGCCCTGCCAAATGGTTGGTGCGCGACGGCTATGTCGAAGTCGCTCCTGGCACCGGCGAGATCGCGACCGCCGACAAATTCGGTGACGTTCAGCTGCACATCGAATGGGCAACGCCCGCCGTCGTGAAAGGCGAAGGGCAGGAGCGCGGGAATAGCGGCGTCTTCCTGATGGGACACTACGAGATCCAGGTCCTCGACTCGTATCAGAACGAGACCTACTACCACGGCCAGGCGGGCTCGGTTTACAAACAGTACGCGCCATTGGTGAACGCGTCGCGGAAGCCCGGGGAATGGCAGGCGTACGACATCATCTTTCACGCGCCGCGCTTCGACGAACAGGGCAAAGTGATCGACCGGGCGCGCGTCACCGTCCTGCACAACGGCGTTCTGATTCAGAACAACGTCGAGATATATGGGAACACCTATCACGACCGTCCTGCCCTGTATACCGCGCACGCGGCCGAAGAATCGTTGCGGCTACAGGATCACGGGAACCCGGTCAGGTACCGGAATATCTGGATCCGCCGGCTCTAAAATCGATTGACTAGCGGGGCCGAGTGCGTAGCTCGTTGATGCGCTCGGCGCGGCTCGAGAAGCCGACGCGTCAATACTTGAGTCCGCCCGAGGCGGCGAATTCCTTCATCATTCGCTCCTGCTCCTCGGACAGCTTGTCTGGCACCTGGATCGAGACTTCGACGATCAGATCACCTGTCTTGTCGCCCTTCTGAATCCCCTGTCCGCGCACCCGGAAGCGCTTTCCCGATGCAGTCCCCGCCGGGATCCGGATCGCGACTTTCTTTCCATCGAGCGTACGCACGCTGATCTTCGTTCCCAACGTCGCCTGCGCGATGTTGAGCGGAATCGTCGCGATGACGTCCAGTCCATCCCGCCGGTAGAATTTGTCGGGCAGCACGTTGAAGGTGATGATCAGGTCGCCCGGCGGCCCATTCTGAATGCCTTTTCCGCCCTGCCCCTTCAGCCTGATCTTCGAGCCGCTGTCGACTCCGGAAGGCACATTGATCAGCACCTTTTTCCTGGCTCGCACTTCGCCACTGCCGCGGCACGTTGGACACGGCTCGGTGGGGACCTGACCACGACCGAGGCAGACCGGGCAGGGCCTGTTGACAGCGAATCCCCCCTGTCCAAACGAGATTACCCCGCGACCGTTGCACTCGGGACAGATCTTGAGCGACGCACCTGGGGCGGCACCGCTCCCGTGACAGGTTGGGCACTCCTCGCTCACCTCGAGATCGATCGGGACTTTGCCGCCCCGCGCTGCCGTCCGGAACGGAATGTCGAGCGAGGCTTCGACCGTCTGACCACGCTCAGGGCCGCGATGGCGCGACGATTGTCTGCCCTCGCCGCCGCCAAACATCGAGCTGAACAGATCGCCGAGTCCCCCCAGGCCCCCAATGTCAAAGTCCTGGAAGTTGATGGACTCGGCACCGGCAGGTCCGCGTGAGCTCCGCGTCGAACGTCCGCCCCCAAATCCGCCGAAGCCTCCGCCGTCGAAGGCGCCGAGCCGCCGCATTTCGTCGTACTGCTTCCGCTTCTCGGCGTCACCGAGGACGTTGTTCGCCTCGGAGATCTCCTTGAAGCGCTCGGCCGCCTTCGGATCGTTGGCGTTCGCGTCGGGATGGAACTTCTTCGCGAGCTTGCGATAGGCCTTCTTGATCTCGTCTTGCGAAGCGGTGGAGCTGACGCCGAGTACCGAGTAGAAATCCTTCGTCGGTGGCATGTGCGGTTAGCGGGTGGACGCCGTCAGCCGTTCCACTGCTTCACGACGACTCGCGCTGGACGCAACAACTGCCCCTTGAAAACGTATCCCGGCTGGTAGACTTGCGAGACGACGTGATCGTCCTCGCGCGCCGAAGTGGGCTCGGTCGCCACGGCTTCCTGCACTGTCGGATCGAAGGTTTCGCCGACTGGGTTGATGACCTCGAGTCCCGCATTGCCGAGCGCCTTGAGCAGCTTTTTCTCCACCATGTCGACACCCTGAACGACCGTCGCGGCGTCAGTAGTGGCGGGATCGACGTGCGCGAATCGCGCGACGTCGTCGAGAGCATCGATGAGCTCGCGGACGAGGTCCGCCTGGGCGCGCGCGCCGGCATCGCTCCGCTCACGCGCCGCGCGCTTGCGGTAGTTGTCGTATTCGGCGGCGAGGCGCAGGTACCTCTCACGCTCCGCGTCGCTCTCCTGCTGCGCGGGCGCATCCCCGCTGCTCTCGCGCTCGCTGGCTGCCGTTCCGGAGTCCTGAGCATCGGTCGCGGCGAACGTTGGCGCGTCGGCCTGACCGTCACCCTGGCTCGTGCTGCCGCCCGGCGCGTAATCGTCGGAGGAGCCCATCGCATCCTGCTCCGGAAGCCGGGTTTGCTCGCTCTTCTTCTTCGAGTGTCTCATCTGCCTAAGTTAACCGTTTGAGAGGGCGCGCCGCACCATCTCCAACGCGGCCTGGGTGGCGCGCTGTCTGATTTCGGCGCGATCTCCAATGAGATGAAAACGTCGTGCCTTCAGCTCCTTCGCCTGAACAGCAATCCAAACTAGTCCGACCGGCTTTTCCGGAGTGCCGCCCGCTGGTCCGGCGATGCCGGTTATCGAAACGCCGACATCAGCTTTGAGCCTGGCCCGGACGCCGCTGGCCATCTCCAACGCGACCTCTTCACTCACCGCGCCGTGATTCCTCAAGTCTTCCGCGACGACGCCAAGCGCAGCCGTCTTGATGTCGTTGCGATAGGCGATAACCCCTCCCAGAAAGACGTCGCTCGACCCCGGGACGGCCGTGATCCGCTCACCAAGCATTCCACCGGTGCAGCTCTCAGCGACCGCGAGCCTGAGGTTGGTCGAGCGCAGTTTCTGGAGCACGACCGCTGCAAGGTCCGTATCATCCTCCCCATAGGCATACGGGCCGACCTTCGCCCGCAGTTTCACAATTGCCTCCTCGAGCAGCCTCGCCGCGCGATCTCGCGGCATCCCTTTGGCCGTCACGCGCAGGTCGACGCCCATCGGGCCGGGTAAATAGGCGAGCGGAAGCGATCCTAGATCGGTGCCTGGCTCGCCGAGGAAATGCGGGCCGAGCAAATCGGCGATTGCTGATTCAGCGATGCCGGTCGTCCGGAGGGTACGCGAGAGCACGACGCTCTCGGACTCGGCACGCGTCCGAATTGCCGGCAGCAGTTCCTCGGCCAGAATACCGCGCATCTCACGCGGCACGCCGGGGATCATCGCCACCCAACGGCCGCTCTCGTCTTCCAGCCAGATTCCGGGCGCGCTGCCATGCCGATTGGCGAGCACCCGCGCACCTTCCGGAATCTCGGCCTGACTGCGATTGGTTGCGGGGAAGCCGCTGCTCGGGAAGCGCGCCTTCCAGCGACGCTCGAGCTCGGCGGCGATCTCCTCGTCGAGGCGCATCTTCCGGCCGAAGATACCGGCGATCGCGGGCTTGGTGAGATCGTCGCTCGTCGGTCCGAGACCGCCGGTAGTTATTACGGCTCCGGTCCGATCGAGGGCTTCGCGCACGGCCGCGGCGATGCCGGCCGCTTCGTCGCCGACAGTGGTGCGCCGAACAATCTCGACGCCCGCTGCTGCCAGCGTTCGCGCGATGTGTGCGGCATTGGTGTCGACCGTGAAACCGAGGAGGAGCTCGTCACCGATGGTGATCAGCTCCACCCGTTGTCCGCTCAAATCGAAAACACCCCCGAGTACCGACGGAGGTAAAGTGCGAGCGAATAAACTGTGAGAAATACTGAAGCGATCATTGCGAGTGCGCCGACGGTTCCATTGAAGTAAGCGAACCCGCGCCACCCCGCGCTACTCCACGCCCGGCTCGCGGCGAGAGTGGCGGCAAAGAACCAGAAGTAAGCCGAGCCGACCCAGAGTGACTGAAATGCGGTTTTCCATTTGGCGGGGCCGATCGCGGAGATGACCACTCCACGCCGGGCGGCCGCCTGCCGGAAGATCGTCATGAAGATCTCCCGGCCGATGACTATGGCAACCACCCACCACGGCAGGCCGATGGCGCCAAGGGGTGTGAGAAACGGCAGGCGTCCGGCGTCGAGGCTCTCAGCGGTCGTCGGGATGAGCGGATCGCTGTGGGGCGCCATTAGCACGAACATCGGGATCAGCGTTGCGAAGAGCAGCAGTTTGTCCGCAAGCGGGTCAAGCAGGCGGCCCAGATCGGTGATGAGGTTGCGCTCGCGAGCGAGATAGCCGTCGAGGTAGTCGGTGACGGCCGCAATCACGTAAAGTATGAACGCGATCAGTCGCGCCGTCGGTGACGCGATGAATGGTAGTGCCGCGATGAAAGGGGCCGCGAGGATGCGGCCGACCGTGATGGCGTTGGGGAGATTCACGCCGACTTCTCCCGGCGCTAGGCGAGCGCCTTCAGCACCAGCTTGCTGACCGCTTTGAGCGTGTCGAACACCCCGTCGCCCTGCACCGCGATCGCCTCGAAGTACGGCGCGCGCTCCACCCATTCTCCCCCGGAAAGCTGCTCGACCAGATTCTGTCCGGCGTGGTACGGGTCGGGCTGAACGCGCTGCTTGACCGGATCTTCGACCTCCCAGCCTGGATTGAGCGCGGCCTGGAGATCGTCGATGGGAGCCGCATTGGGGAGATCCCGCTTGTTGTACTGGATCACGAACGGCATCTGGGTGAGGTCGTAGCCGTACTCGGCCATGTTGTCGTAAAGATTCTGCATCGACTCCAGATTCGCTTCCATTCGCTCCGCCTGCGAGTCGCCCACGAACACAATGCCATCCACGTTCTTGAGAATGAGCTTGCGGCTGGCGTTGTAGTAGACCTGACCAGGCACGGTGTAGAGATGGAACCGCGTCTTGAAGCCGCGAATCGTGCCAAGGTCGACAGGCAGGAAATCGAAGAAGAGAGTGCGCTCGGTCTCGGTGGCGAGAGATATGAGCTTGCCCCTCGTCTCCGGCTTCACCTTGCCGTAGACGTGCTCGAGGTTCGTAGTTTTGCCGCCAAGCCCGGGACCATAGTAAACGATCTTACAGTTGATCTCGCGCGAGGCGTAGTTGATCATCGACACTGTCTAGCTTTCCTCACCAATTGAACAGTTTGTCGATTTCGTCATCCGCGCCCTTGAGCAGGTGCTCGGCCGGGGCGGCGCCGTTGCGACCGCGAGAGAATACACGATCGATCAGCAGCGTCAACTCCTCGATCTCGTCCTTGATTCTCAGCCGAACGAGTCCGACGGTCGTGCGTGAATCGAAGATTATCACCAACAGAAGCCGTCGCGCGATATCCGCGACGTAGATTGACTCTTTTTCACCCTGGTGGAACAGGCTCGAGAAGTCGTCCTCGCCAACCAGTTTCGCCAGTTGGTCGTTGGCGCTGTAGTCCGCCGCCGTCAGAGTAGCAAAGGCGGTGGTATCCAGCCCTGGCGCGCTGCCGACGGTGGTGACGAGCTGTCCGGAGCGGTCGACCAGCAGAGCGCAGATCGACTTTGTCTCGCCGAGAAAGCGCGTCAGGGATTCGGTTATTGCGGTGAAGTCGTCCTGGGTGAACGACCAGCTGGCCGTGCCGGCGGTCATCTGGCTCCGGTCACAGAGTCGCCTCGAGCCGCTTGAGCATCTTCACTCCGCGGTTGCGGAGGATCGGACGCGGCTCCCAGGCGACATACTCGCGGAGCAGCTGCGCGTTCCTGACCGACGGCTTCGCGCGCAGATATCCGAGCGCGGCGATACGCCGCAGGGCCTGACGCGAGAACAGATTGCGCCGGCACTGCCGCTGCATGCGGCTCCAGAAAAGCGACCCGGCAGCCATCCCACCAATGAAACCAACGGCGACGAAGCTCGCGCGCTGTTTGGTCATGACATTGCCCTCCTGGCGGTCAAGGCCTGGGCAATGGTCACGCCATCCGCGTATTCGAGGTCTCCTCCGACGGGCAGGCCGCGGGCGATCCGGGAGACCGTAAGGGGATATCGCGACAACCGGCGCTGAACGTACAGCGCGGTCGTCTCGCCTTCGATGCTCGGATTGGTGGCAATGATCACTTCGCGGACGACTCCAGCCGACACTCTGGTCTCCAGCTGCGGAATGGTGAGATCCTCGGGTCCGATCCCGTCCAGCGGGGACAATCTCCCACCCAGGACGTGGTACACGCCCCGGAACTCGCCAGACCGCTCGATGGCTCCGATATCGGATGCTTCTTCCACTGCGCAGATGACTCCCTTATCCCTGCGCGCGTCACGGCAGATGGAGCAGACTTCCTCCTCTGTCAGATTGAAGCATTGGGGGCAAGGCCTGACCTTCTCGGCCAAGGTCGTCAACGCGGTCGCGAGCCGCTTGGCCTGGTCAGGCGATTGTTTGAGAAGATGATAAGTAAGGCGAAGCGCGGTTTTTCGGCCGATTCCCGGCAACCTGGAGAGCTCCGCAGCCAGCTCGTCGATGGCCCCCACGCCTAAAAGGGGAGCTTGAACGGCAGATTGAGGCCGCCGGTGAGCTTACCCATTTCGCTCTTGGCGAGCTCGGCGGCTTTCTTCTGCGCTTCGTTGACCGCGACGAGGACCAGGTCCTCCAGCATCTCGACGTCTTTGGGATCTGCGACGCTCGGATCGATCTTCACGCGCGTGATAGTCCCCTTGCCATCGGCCTCGATGGTGACCATCCCGGCTCCTGAAGTGGCCGTGACGGTCTGCTTCTCCAACTCGGTCTGCATTTGCTGCATGCGCGCCTGCATCTGCTGCGCTTGCTCGAAGATCTTGCTGAAATCCGCCATGAAAGTCGAATTGAGGGTGTTAGTCGAGGAGCTCGAGATCCAGCTCGTCGATCGCCGTGCCCAGGGCGGGATCCTTCTGCCGCAGCATCCCGATGCGCTCCTCCTTGAGAGCCTCCGGTGTCATGCGGCTGCGATTGGAATCCTGGGCGGTCGTCTCCATCGCACGCTTCATCTCGCGAAGCTGGGCTTCATTGGGGGGCGCGGATGATTGTCTGCTGTCCGGCTTCGACACCGGAGTGTTGGGCGCATCGATTTGTGGAGGATAACCCGGACGGGTTGCGGGACGCTGCACCGTCCGCGCGACCGCCGGCTGCGGATTTTGGGCGCGCACCGCTCCGCTTGGCTGCTCCATCCGCTCCGTCCCACTCGCTTCGGCGAGACCCTTCAGGACATCCTCCAGCGCGACGGTACGATCCAGGAGCGCCATCCGCACCAGCAGCATCTCGATCAACAGCTGCTGCTGCGAGCTCTTCTTGAAGTTTGGCTCGAGCGCGTTGATGGCGCTGATCATTCTCAACAGATCGCCGGCGCTGAAGAGATCCTTTCTCTCTCTGAGCGCGGCGGCAGCCGCTGCCGACACTCCGTCAGCGCGTCCGTTGAGCACGACCGTGAGCTGGGCGCGCAGCATATCCGCGAACCCCGAGAGGAAAACACCAAAATCCACTCCCGAGTCGATCAGTTTGTTCACTGCGTCGAAGACTTCACCGGCGCGATGGCTGGCGATCAAGTCCAGCAGCCCGATGAATTCGTCCTCCGCGACGAGGCCGAGCGCTTCGCGCACCCGCTCGACGCTGACGGTGCCGCTGCCGATCGAGATCACCTGGTCCGTGAGACTCAGCGCGTCGCGCATGGACCCGTCGGCGGCGCGCGCGATGAGCGCGATCGCTTCGTCGGATGCTTTCACGCCTTCCTGATCGAGCACTGTCGAGAGTCGGCGAGATATGTCTGCCAGTCCGATGCGCTTGAGATCGAAGCGCTGCAAGCGACTCAGCACGGGAGCAGCGGCCTGGGCGATCTTCTGTGGCTCGGTCGTGGCGAAGACGAAGATCACGCGCGGCGGCGGCTCCTCGAGAATCTTGAGCAGCGCGTTCCACGCTTCGCGCGTCAGCATGTGCGCTTCGTCGACGATATAGACTTTGTAGCGATCTTCGCCCGAGGGCGCGTACATCGCGCGCTCGCGGAGCTCGCGCGCGTCATCGACGCCGCGGTTCGATGCGGCATCGATCTCGACTACGTCGAGACTCGACGAGCCGCTCCAGATGCGCTGGCAGGATACACACACGCCGCATGGCTCGCCGTCTTCGCCCTTGTTCTCGCAGTTGAGCGCCATTGCGAGCACGCGCGCGAGTGTAGTCTTGCCGACGCCGCGAGGTCCGGAAAGGAGATAGCCATGCGCGACTTTCTCTCTGGCGATCGCGCCGCGCAGCGTATTTGACACGTGCGACTGGACGGCGACGTCAGCGAAGCGCTTTGGGCGGTATTTACGGGCGAGTGCGAGAGACATTGCGAGGCGGGAGTACCCCAGGCCTTACGGAGCAACGTAAGACACCGCATGCCGCTGCTACCTTCGGGGTCCTGACGGAGTTAGTGGGCCTACGCCCTCCGGGACCTGGGGCGACTGAAATATAGCACACCGAGAAGGGGTTTAACTGCCACTGAAGACGACAATGGGGGCTGCGCGCGGAGCAGCTGGCGGCTCCGAGCGCGAACAGCATTTGATGAAAAACTAGCCCCCGGCTGGTGGTCTTCAGTGGCGGTTAAAGAGAAAGCCCCGCCAGAGGCGGGGCTTTCCAAGCGTGCGCCGGCGGCGCACGCGCACGATAGGTGAGGAGTTACTTCTTCGGCGGATTCACCTTTACCGTCGGAACCTTGATCGAAGCCGTGTCCTTCTTCACTTCGACCTTGGGTACCGTCACGTTCGCCGTGTCGGTACCCACGTCGACGGTCGGCGTGTGAATCGTATCGGTCTGCGTCCCGACGACCGGCTTTTCAACCTGGTACTCTCCATCTCCCGTCTTCTTGCAAGCTGAGATCGAGACGACGGCCAGCACGGCCGCTACTGCTGCGAACTTGCGCACGAGACGCTCCCTCCAAGAGTGTGTTCGCCGGAATGTCCGGCAGACATCGCTAGTCAAACTCAATCCTCAAACGCTTCGCGCTGCATCTTCCGCACACGTCGAAGCTCGTACACCTGCGCGACCTCACCTCCAATGATGAAGATAAAGGAGGCGTAGTACACCCAGATAACCACCAGCACTAATGCAGCGACTGTGCCGCTGTAAAAGCTACCCGGATTGAAGGAGCGGACGTAGGCCGAAAACGCACGTTTGGCCACCTCCAGCATCACGCTCGTAAAGAGCGACGCAATGAGCGCCGTTTTCCAGCGGATCTTGCGGTGCGGAAGGAACTTGTACAGCGAGAAGAACATCGTCGCGATGAACGAGAACGCGATCAGCTGACCGACGTTGTACTCGAGCTGTCCCATCAGCTCCTTGCGCAGCCCGAGATCCGCCAGCACTCCAACGCCGCGGGTCGTGGCGATCGCCAGGTACGCGCTCAGCGCGGTGTAGGCGACCAAGAGCAGGCTCGATACCAGCGTCATCTCGATGTCGAAGATCTTGCCGGCGATGATTCCGCGATCGGTATCGATGTCGAAGATTGCCGCCAGTACCGTGCGTAGCGACCCGAACAGCCGCGTCGAGAACCAGATGAAGCCAATCGCGCTGTAAATCGTGACTGTGCCGCTGCGCTTGATGACCTCGTTCAGGATGGACCCGGCAGGCCCCGAGTCACCGGGAGGATGCGGCGGGAGAAACTTGTCGACGATCTGCAGTACTTCGGCAGAAGTCGTATCGGGCGACTGATTCAGCAGATAAAGCAGGCCGGTCGCCAGCAGCAGGAAAAAAGGAACGGCGGCGAGGAGAATGTTGAACGCAATTCCCCCCGCCAGAAAAAACACGTTGTCTTCGCCGCTGTTGTCCCAGACCCGCTTCGCGTAATCGCGGAGGAGCCAGCCGAGCCGGGCCCAGAGCCCGCGCTGCGGCACTAGTTAGGTCTCTTTGTACGCCGCTTTCGTCTCGGCGATGCGCTGCTCCAGCTCGCCCCGCGCGTCGCGCGCGGCCGCCCGGCCCGCATGATACGCGTTCGTCACGCGCCGCTTCTTGTCGTCCACCGCATCGAGCGTCGCTTCGATCCTCTCTTCGACCGTCGCTCTTACCTCATTGAACTTGTCGGCGACGGTGCCGCTCACGTCGCCGACAAAATCCACAGCAGCTTCCTGGGCACGGCGCGCTCGACGCGCAATGCCGCGTCGGGTCTCCTCACCGCTCTGGGGGGCAAACAAAAGTGCCGCACCTGCGCCAAGCGCCAGGCCGATCAGCAAAGCGCCAACGCCCGCGTCGCGTCTCTCGACGATGACATAGGGCTCGGCGTAGTCCGGCTCGGCGTCATAGTACCAATCCTGCTCGTCCATTGGCGTCCTCCATCTCATTAGCGCTTCCGGGCCTTGGATTTGGCGGGCGCCGACGTCGGAGATGACTTCACTGGCGCCTTTGCCGGCTTGCCGCCTGCCGCGAACTGATCCGCCGGCTTGGTTACACGTTGTGAGCCGTTGCTCGTTGGATGCTCGCCGGCACTGCCATTCAGCAGCGACGAAATCTCGGTTCGCACTTCGGCGGGCGTCATCCCGACCATCGTCGCGGTGCGGGAATAGTCGCCGTTCGTCGATGCAAAGGCGCGCAACACCAGCTGGCGCCTCGTATCGGCAAGCGTCGCGCCCGGCGGCAGCGTGATCGGCGTTTGCACGTCGCTTCCACGCCGAAGATGTCTTGGCATGATGTCGGCCGCCGAAATCGTGTCTCCACGACTCATGATCACCGCTCGCTCGACCGCGTTCTTGAGCTCGCGCACGTTCCCCGGCCAGTTATAGGAGAGAATCCACTCCCAGGCCGCGTCATCGAACCCGCTCACGGGCTTGCCATTCTGCTCGGCGAAACGGGCCAGGAACTCGTTGGCGAGAAGCTTGATGTCGCCGATGCGCTCGCGCAGCGGCGGCAGGAACAGCTCGACGACGGCGAGACGGTAATACAGGTCCTCGCGCAGATCGTTCTCGGAGAGTGCCTTCTGCAGATCGCGATTGGTGGCGGCGAGGATGCGAATGTCGACCTCGATCTCCTTCTTGCCGCCGAGCCGGCGGATCGATCTCGACTCGATCGCGCGCAGCAGCTTGACCTGGATGTCGGGCGGCATTTCGGCCACTTCATCCAGGAAGATCGTGCCGCCATCGGCCATCTCGAAGGCTCCCGGCTTCTCGTTCACCGAGCCCGTGAAAGCGCCCTTCTCGTGTCCGAACAGCTCGTTCTCGAGAATGTCCTTCGGCAGCGCCGCGCAATTCAGTGCGAAAAAGGGTCCCTTCGCGCGCTCACTCTTGGCGTGGACCGCGCGCGCGACCAGCTCTTTACCGGTACCGGACTCGCCGAAGATCAATACGCTCGCGTTCGATGGCGCGACGGCTTCGATGATCTGGTAGACGGCGCGCATCTCTTCCGACTGGCCGGTGAGCTCACCAAAATGGGTGAGCCCCTCGAGCTTCGAGGACAGCTCGCGGTTTTTTTGCTGGACGTTGAACTTGTCGAGGGCCTTTGGGATCAGGGCCTTGAGTCGATTCAGCTTATCGGCAGTGAGCGGCTTCTCGACGTAATCGTACGCGCCCTCGCGCATCGCCTGGACGGCGGAATCGACCGTCGCCTGCCCGGTGACGATGATGCATTCAGTGGGAATCGCCCGGAGCTGGAGCTCTTTCAGCAGCGCCAGCCCATCCACCTTCGGCATCTTGAGATCGGCTAGCACCACGCCGAATGCCTCGGCACCAAGCTGGTCGAGTGCCTTCTGACCGTCTACGGCGACGGCGACATCATAACCCTCATCGCGCAGGATCGCGCTCAACCCTTCCGTAATGGAACGGTCGTCGTCCGCGATGAGTACCTTCGCGTGCTTCATCTCAGTCTTTGGAATGGCTCTTTCCTTCGGGCAAGATGGTTAATATAACGCTCGGACCGCGCTGCTCGACTCCCACGCCAATGCGACTGGCCAGACGTTCGATGTCGGACACAACCACGGCCGCGGCGTCGCCGTAAATCATTAGCTCGATTTGAGTTCCGGCGCCATGACCAGCTGTTGCCGAAAGCGTCCCGCCAGCTTGCGCGGCCAGCACCGAGCTCACTAATGCCAGCAACCCATCGGCTAGCGAGCTCGCTTCACTGATTTGCGACGACGCCCGCTCCGCAAAGGTCGAGATGTCGGCCTGTTCCCCTCCCCGCGCAGCCCGGCTGCGAACAACCTCCACATTCACCGACGCGCCGCTAAGCGCATTTCGAATCTCATGGCCCGCGCGCCGAACCACCTCGCGGATCACCTGCGGGGCATCGGCGCCTCGGTGCCGAGCGTCAGTCACTCAGATCCGCATCATCAGGCGCTGCTTCGACGACCGCGAGATCCGGATGCGGCTGCGGCCGGTGGTGCTCGACGGGCTTCACGTACCGATCCACTATGTCGCGTGTATCGACCACTGCCAGCTGCGTAAAGAGGAAGCTGAACTTCTCGTCGTAAGCGCGCGAAAGACGCGCCTTCACGTCGGCTGGAAGATCCCAGAAACGTTTCTTGAACGGACCAAGGGCTTTCTTGCGGGTCTTGTAAAAGAACTGCTCGTCGGTATCGGCTGGCTTGCGCTCGTCCTTCGCGTTCTGTCGTAGCCAGTCGTAGATCTCGTTCCGGAACGAGTCCGAGATGTTGTCGAACAACATCGTCTGGAAGTTCGTAGCCAGGTGGATCTCCGCCGTCTCGGTGCGAGGAAAGTTGTGGAACGCACTGTCGGGCAGCGTCGATGCGCCGTGCTGCACCGCGCCCGCCAGCCCGTACTTCTCGCGTGCGACCTTGGAGAGCTTGGCCAGGGTATCGAAGTCGATCTTGACGTCGGCGATGCTGCCATCGGCGAGCACTACACCACCGTGGGTCGTGCCCGACTGCACGCTGATCTTGGACAAGCCCTCCGTTCCGCGCGAACGGTTCGCGAGGGTCTTGTTGAAGCCATCCATGTAGGTGACGAGCTCTTCGACCGTCGAGTTTTCGGTGCCGACTTCTCCGATCTCTCCACCGATAGAGATGTTAACGCCCTTCGGCTGGAGCTCTCGAACCGTCATTGCGATGTCCGCGCCCTGCTCGTAGTTGGCGCGCTGCTGTTCGTTCAGATTCGGCTTGGAAAGATCGACGAGGGTCGATGTATCGACGTCGATGTTGTAGAAGCCGGCGGCGATCGCTTCACGCGCCAGCTGCTTGACGCCGTTCACCTCGGTCACCGGATCCACGGCGAACTTCTTGGCGTTCACCTGGAAATGGTCGCCCTGGATGAAGATCGGCCCGCGAAAACCTTCGCGCATCGCCGCCGCCAGCATCACCGCGACATACTCCGCCGGGCGCTGATCGGTGTAAGCAATCTCCGACCGCGCGATCTCCTGAATCAGCGCGCCGACCTTTAGTCTCACGGCAGTTCTGAACAGCGATCGGGCGGTGTCGTACACCATCCCCCGGATGTTCATCGCGGGGACGGTGAACCCGCTCACCTTTCCCTGACCGCGAGCGATATAAAGATCGTGGATGGAAGAGGGCTGAACGCCAACGGCCTGGCCAATCTCCCAGATCAGCCAGCGCGCGTCTTCACGGTCGTCTGGCTCGCCAAATACAGCGGTGTAGACAAGTTTGTCCATCGCCGGGGAAGCGATGGCGGATTCGTCGTGGACGGTGACCTTCCCGTCGAGGACGGTCACGGCTTCATTGAATGGATTCATGAACATTTAGTGAAAGTCGTTGGGCTCCGCCGGTGTCGCAAGGGGTTGGCGGCGCTAAATGATCCGCCGCGGGTCGCTGCGCGGAAGCGAATCCCATTCTTTCTTCGCCGAGTCGGCGCCGGGGCGGCCGAGCAGCGCGTAGGCGAACTGCTTGCCGAGCTCTACTCCGGGCTGGTTGAAAGCATCGATGCCGTAAAGCTGGCCGGCGTATGCCGTCGCAAGCTCCAGGAACATCATGAGCTCGCCGACGTTTGTCGCGTCGACGCGGTCGAGCTGAATCGTCATGTTCGGTCGCGCGCGCCTCGCCAACGCGCCCGCGGTCGCTCGCTGCTCGATGTCGATCAGCTCACCGAGGCTGTGGCCCGTCAGGTAGCCGAGCTCCTTCACATCTGCAAAGCCTTCCGGGATTTTGATGTCCGTTTCGCGATGACCAATCGCAACGAAGGTGACCGTCTTGTCGGCCGGTCCTTCCATGAACAGCTGAACCTGAGCGTGTTGGTCCGTCGCTCCAAGCGCGGCAATCGGTGTCGACCCAACTGAAGTTCCATCAGGACGCTTCTTGCCGAGGCTCTCGGCCCAGAGCTGGACGAACCAGGCCGCGAAATCCCGCAACGGATCCGAGTAGGGCATGAAAACGGCGATCGACTTCCTTAGCTCGGTGTCCGCCAGCCACTGCAGCATCGCGTAGACGCCAGCGGGGTTTTTGCCCAGCTCCGCGGACGCACAGCGTCTTGCCATCGCACCTGCGCCCGCGAGGAGCGCCTTCACGTCGATTCCGATCAGCGCCGCCGGCAAGGTGCCGACGGGCGTCAGCACACTGAACCTTCCGCCGACTCCCGGCGGAATCTCGAGCGCCGGAACGCCCAGCCGCTCGGCAAGCGGCCGCAACGCACCCTGCTTGGGATCTGTGACGAAGACCATCTGCTTTCTGACGTCGAGCTTCGCAGTCAGAATGCGGTCGTGGACAATGAGAAACTGCGCCATCGTTTCGGCGGTGCCGCCCGACTTGGAGGTGACGATGAACAGCGAGCGTTCGAGACGCAGACGCTTCAGCAGCGCGGCGATGGTCTCCGGATCCACGTTGTCGAGAACGTGGAGACGGGGAAATCCGCCGCGAGCCTTGTCGTCGAGCATGTTCCATCCGCTGGGCCGGAGCGCCGTGCGGAGCGCGATCGGCCCGAGCGCGGAACCGCCGATGCCGAGGATCACGACGTCGTCGTACTTGCCGCGCGCGCCTTCCGCGAAACGGATCGATTGCTCCAGCAGCCGCGCATCGCCGGGTAGTTCGGCAAAGGTGACACTGCCGTTCTTGCGGAGCACGTCAAATCCAGCATAGGCCGCGGGGAACCGCTCTGCCGCGGAAGCCCAGCTCTTCGAATCGATCCCGCCGGGCGAGATCATCATGTTGGAGTAGTCGAGTCTAAGCGACATCAGTTGACCTGGACGGTAAGTCCATCGAATGCAGGAGCGATACCGCGCGGCAGCTCCTTCTCGAGATCGGCGTGCGCAGTTCGGTGCGTGAGGTGAGTCAGCCAGGTTTCGCGGGCGCCGACTTTCTGCGCAACGCTGACCGCCTCCGAGATGCTGAGGTGAGTCGGGTGCGGCTTGTGAAACAAAGCATTGAGGACGAGCACGTCGACGCCCGCGAACGCACGAATGGCGTTTTCCGGCAACTCCTTCGCATCGGTGACGTAGCCGAGGTTGCCGATTCGGTAGCCGTAGACGGAGATCGGTCCGTGCGGCACGGGCACCGGGGTCACGTCGACGTCCGCGACCCGAAACGTCTTCCCAGGCTCCACGCCGTGCGCGCGGCCTTCGGGCTTGCTCGTTCCCGGCAGCGCCTTGATGGAGTCGTCGAAGATATAAGCGAAGCGCTTCGCCAATCTGGTCATGGTGTCCGGCGGCCCGTACATGTCGATCGGGCCGGCGCCCAGGTCGGACAGCGCGCGGATGTCGTCGATGCCGTGAACGTGGTCGGCGTGGTCGTGGGTGAAGAGAATCGCGTCCACGCGACTGACGCCCGCGTTAATGAGCTGGAGTCTCAGCTCCGGAGGCGTGTCGATCAGGATGTTGGCCTTGCCGTCGGTCTGCACGATGGCGCCGACTCGCGTCCGCTTGTCTCTGGGGTCCGACGATCTGCACACCTCGCACGAGCAGCCGATCTGCGGGATCCCGAAGCTGGTCCCGGTGCCCAGAAAGGTGAGTTTCAGACAGTCTCCACCTTCAGCAGGTTAGTGGTTCCAGGCATGTCGAACGGTACGCCCGCGGTGACGATGATCCTGTCACCGCGCGAGGCGAGCTCGCGGTGGTTTACGACGCCCTTGGTCTGCTCCATCATCTCGTCGTAATCCGAGCAATGTGGAACAAGCTCCGGCACCACACCCCAGACCAGTGCCAGCTGACGATAGGTGCGCATCTCGTCGGTGAGCGCGAGAATCGGGACCGGCGGTCGCTTCGACGCGACGACCCGCGCTGAAAATCCGCTCTTTGTGAATACCGCGATGAGCGGCGCGTGCAGCATCCCGACCGCAGCCACCGTCGCCGCGGCGATTGCGCCTTCGGTGGTCACCACGCCGTCGGCCTGTTCCGCTCCCGCGAATGGCGTCACCGGAGGATGCGTCTCGATTTCCTTGATGATGCGCGTCATCGCCTCGACTGCCAGACGTGGATACGCGCCGGCAGCCGTCTCGGCGGACAGCATCACCGCATCGGTCCCATCCATTATCGCGTTGGCGACATCGCTCGCTTCGGCGCGGGTGGGTCGGGGATGCTCGATCATCGACTCGAGCATCTGGGTCGCCGTGATCACCGGCCGGCCGTACCTGTTGGCGAGCCGGATAATGCGTTTCTGAGCGCCGGGAACCGCCTCGAAGGGGAGCTCCACTCCGAGATCCCCCCGCGCGACCATTACCCCATCTGTAGCTCGCACGATCGCTTCGATGTTCTGGAGGGCGACGTCCTTCTCGATCTTCGCCACCACCAGCAGCCACTTCGGAATCATCTGGCGCAGCGACTCGATGTCCTCGGCGCGGCGCACGAAGCTCAGTGCGAGGTAATCGACCTGTTGTTCGACGGCGAAGCGGATGTCGGCGGCATCCTTGTCGGTGATCGAGGGCGCAGAGACCTGGATCCCGGGAAGGTTCAGACCCTTGTGACTCTTCAGCTCACCGCCGTTGAGTACGCGCGCCTTCACGCGCGCGTCGCCGACCTCGAGCGCCACCAGCTCGATCAATCCGTCGTTGATGAGGATCCGGTCGCCAACCCGCACGTCGTGCGCGAGCTGATCGTAAGTGACCGGTATCTCGCTTCCCCGCTCTTCTCCTTCGTGCACCAGTGTGACATCGCCACCGACTTCGAGCATGAGTGGCGCGGGCAGATCGCCGATCCTGATGCGCGGACCCTGCAGATCGCCGAGGATCGCGATCGGCTTGCCTGATTCCTTCGCGAGCCGACGGACGAGCGCGATGGTCGCAGCGTGCTGATCGTGGGTGCCGTGGGAGAAATTCACTCGGGCCACGTTCATGCCCGCCTCGATCAGACCGCCGATGGTTTCATCAGTCGCGGTCGAAGGGCCAAGCGTGCAGACGATCTTGGTGCGGGGAGTGTAGATGCCGGTCACTTCCCGCCAGGTGCGAGTGACCCGACCTTCGTCTCGAGGCCGGCAATCAGCTCGTCGAAAGATTTCTGGAAGCTCGCGATGCCGTCGGCCAGCAGCTTGTCCGTCACTTCCTTGACCGAGATGCCAGCGGCCTCGACTTCCTTGAGCAACCCTTCGGCGGCCGAGACTTTCTTGTCGACTGTCTTCTCGACCGTGCCGTGATCACGGAACGCATCGATCGTCGCGGGTGGCATGGTGTTGACGGTGTCGGGACCAATGAGCTCCTCGACGTACATCACATCGCGATATTCCGGATTCTTGGTGCTCGTGCTTGCCCAGAGCGGCCGTTGCAGTCGCGCACCTTTCTTCGCGAGCGCATCCCAGCGAGACCCGCTGAATTTCTGCCTGAAAAGCCGGTAGGCCAGTTTCGCGTTGGCGATCGCTGCGCGCCCCTTGAGCAGCTTGAGCCGCTCTTTCTCGGCCGGCTGCGCCTTGGCAATCAACGCATCGAGACGCTTGTCGATTTCGGTATCGACTCTGCTGACGAAGAAACTTGCGACCGACGCGATGCCATCGATGGGCTGGTTGGCAGCTAGCCGATCCTCGAGTCCAGCCATGTAGGCATCGATCACCCGCTCGTGCGCCTCGAGAGCGAAGAGCAGGGTGATGTTGACGTTCACTCCCTTCGCAGTGAGCTTGCGCACCGCAATCGCGCCCTCGGCGGTGCCCGGCACTTTGACCATCACGTTCGGGCGATCGACCGTCTTCCAGAGACGGAGCGCTTCTTCCACGGTTGCATCGGCGCTGTGCGAAACGCCCGGTGAGACTTCGATCGACACGTAGCCGTCGTTGCCGCGGGTCGAGCTGAATGCGCCGGCGAAATGATCGCAGGCATCGCGCACGTCTGTGGTCTCCAGCAGCTCGAAGAGCGGCCAGGTGGTCAGGCCCTGCTCTTCGCCCTCGGCGATCTGTTCGTCGTACGCATTGCTTGACGCAAGCGCCTTCTGAAAGATCGTCGGGTTGGATGTCATACCCGTGAGCGCGTCGTCGCGAATTCTGCGATCGAGCTCACCGTCGTGCAGTATCCGCCGATCAATGCTGTCGAGCCAGATCGACTGGCCGGCATCATGAAGTTGTTGAAGTCGATTGTTTGGCATCTTCATCCCCCTCTTCAATTCTAACTCTCCAGCCGCGTCGGCGCTTCTCCCGGCGAGCACGGCGAAAAATTTGCTCCTGTCTCCAGTATGCGACCACGCCGGATTTTTCTGCTGTCGCCCGCCAGCTGCGGCGGAAAACGCGCTTCCCTGCTATTCAATGAACGGGCCGAATTCGATGTCGCCAGGCGAGTCCGCGGCCGCGACGGGGCACCACTTGGTGACGTGTTCAGCTTCCTGAGCGGCCTCTACTTCCGGGGAAAGTTGACCTACGCCCGCGTATTCGAAAATCCCCCGCCTCGCCGCGCAGCGGGAATCCACATTATCACGCCCACCGACGGATTATTGTCGCCGCACATTCGGGTAAACCTCGACGACATCGAGCGGTTCGGTACGGTTCCCATCAAGGTTGACGAATCGCGCTACCGCGTCCCGCTCGAGCTTGACGCCAACCGGCTGGCTGAAGAGATCGGCGGCAAGTGCGAAGTCGTGCTCCTCGGCTCGGTGGCCACGGGGAAATACGTAGATGTGCTCGAGCCGATTTTCGGAGGCCGGCTGCTGTTCCCAAAGGACTTCGTTGGGCGCGGCGACATGGCGAGGGGCGGTATGCTGTTGCAGCGCGCGGAGTCCGGGGTCGAGCTCAACTACATCCCGGTCTCGCATCCTACGCGGCTCGGCGTCCGACCGACAAAAAAAGCGCGCGCCGAGTTCGACGCGCGCCTTGCAGCGAATCCTTAGCGACCTTAGCGACCGACGCGCCATTCGGTGGACAGCTCGGTATTTCCCCACGCGAGCTTGAGAACACCGTGCGGGAACGTCTTGGAGGGGGGAACTTCGACCGCCGGGATGAGCCAGAAGGTGAGGCTCTCCATTGGCTCCGAGAGAGTGCGCTGTTTGAGGTCGATGCGCGCAAAGTCCTGCGACGGGTCGTAGTCGGTGCCCCACTGCAGAACTTCTTTGCTCACCACGAGCTTCCAGCCGTTCTTCGTAGGTAGCGAAAAAAGGCTGTAGATCCCTCGCGGAATGAAGACGTTGCCGATGGTCATGTCGACCTCGGCGGTGAGCTGGGTCGCCATGTTGGCGCCGGTGCGCCACACGGTGTCCCACGGCACGACACCGGGCATTCCAATCACGTTGCGGCCTCGCAAATGTGGCTGACCGTAGTCGATCGCGATGCGGGCCGGACCCGCAAGATTGAGCGCGCCGAACCAGCCGCCTTCCCCCCAACGACTGTCGATCAGCACCTGAACCGTTGCGCGCGTGCTGGCGGTCGCTCTGGGGATACGTGGGGCCTGTTGAGCGGGCGCTGCTGCCGGCGCTCCGGCGGGCGGTTGCTGGGCACCAAGGGGGAGCGCGGCGAGAGAAGCCGCCACTAAGACTCTGCTGACTCGCATGGCTAAAAATCCCTCTTCTTCATCTCGGAGAAAAACTTCTTGGACTCCTCCCGAGCCTTGATTGTCTCTTCATCGGTGGGGTCGTCGGCGAGATTCTGGTCATACTTCTTTCCGAATCCTTTGGGGACCTTGGAGTTGGTCCCGCTCTTGGCGGCGTTCTTTTTGGCCAGTGCCAGGAGTTTCCGGTCGTCCATGCTGCGGGTATCCTTGGAGGGGGTGCTGAAAGGGAGCAACGAAGCCCGGGAAAGGCAAGAGTGACTATCCCGGATTCCGCTTACGGGACCATTATTCACCCATGGAAGCGCTTAACAGCCGAAACCTGTGATGGCCGCGTTCCCGGACGCCGTCTCCGTCCTGTCGGCGATGATCACGCCGGCGGTGCTCATTTCGGCGTGCGGTTCGCTGATCATCGCGACCTCAGACCGGCTTAACAAAGCGGTGACACGCACAAGGGAGATCTCCGCGGCGTTGATGCCGCGCGAGGTTGACCAGCGCTCCGCTCCCCGCGAGGAAGAGCGCCGAATGCTTTTCGTGCAGCTGGATTTCGCCACGACGCGATCGCGGCTGCTTCAGCGCGCGCTCTCGCGGTTGTACGGAGCGCTTGGATTCTTCGTCGGCACGAGCGTGGCAGTCGGGCTGGTGGCAATTACCAGTTCCCACTTCACCTTCCTGCCCGTCGCGCTGGGCCTCGCCGGGGCGGCGCTCCTGCTTTACGCCGCGTTCCTGCTCGTGAAAGAATCCCGTTTCGCATTGGCGGCAGTCAACGACGAAATGGATTTCGTCTGGAAGCTTGGGAAGGAGCACGGGCCGCCGGATCTTGTGGAGCGAGGGATGAGGCGGAGGGCGACGTGGTTCGGGAGGGTCAAATAGGCCCGGCGAAGCCCGGGTGCCCGGGCACCCGCCTTCCTCCAAAACATCTGTCTTGCGCGGATCTGCCGACGTTCCCATCTTAGCGCCTCGCGACAAACAGAAGTTCTCCGCGATACCTGATTCGATCCAATCCTGAGTTCTCACCGCGGGTCCACCGACGCGGTTTTCGACGGGCCGTCCATTCCGATGACCCGCCTTGCATTTACTCTCGAGGAGGCTAAGGGATGTTCCGTTTCAGAACCGTTGCCGCGGTGACGTTGGCCGCATCTACCGTCGTCGCTTGTAGCGACGACATCACGTCGCCGAGCTTGTCGGCGCCGCAGAGTCCAAACCTCTCGGTTCAGAGCAGTCGCGAAGCCGTAGTTGCCGGCGAGGTGATCGTTCGCACCGTAGATGGCGTCAACCCGGCGGATGTCGGCCGCGCCCATGGTCTCGCCCTCGGCGAGATCGGCTATCACGGCGCGTTCGCGGTTCTTCGCGGCGCGGCAGGCGCTGAGTACGCCAACGCCCGCGCACTGGCTGCCGATTCACGAGTGGTCTATGCGGAGCCGAATTACCTCCGTCAGACTACCACGATCGACCCTCGCCTCTGGGCGTTCTACAATCCCGGCGGTCTGAACATGAAATACACCCGCGGTGGGAGTAGCGGGTCTTTCATCTCCTCGTCCTACGCATCGACCGCCGACGCGGATGAAGACAACGTCGAAGGCTATGCCGCGGGCGGCTCGGCCGTCGTCGTGGGCAGCATCGACACCGGGGTCGATTTCACCCACCCCGAGTTCAAGAACGCTGACGGCACGTCGAGACTGATTGCCGGCCGCGACTGGTACAGCAACGACAATGATCCGTCGGATACAGAGGATCACGGGTCGCACACCACTGGCACGATGGCGGGAAACACCGTCGGTATCGCCGGCGTGTCCGGAGCGGCGCCGAACGTCAAAGTCTACGTGCAGCGCGTGTGTGGGAAGCGTGGATGCCCGACAGCTGCAATCGTGAGCGCCATCAGAGCCGCCGCCGATTACCCGGGCATGGTTGCCATGAACCTCAGTCTGGGTGGCACCTCGATCTCGCAGGCCGAGACCGACGCCATCGCGTACGCCGTCGGCAAGAACGTCCTGGTGATCGCTTCAGCAGGCAACGATGGGACGACGACCGTGTCGTGCCCGGCGTGCGACGTGAACGCGATCTCGGTCGCCGCAACTCAGTGGCAGGACAAGCTCGCATCGTACTCCAACAGCGGCTCCGGACTCGACATCTCTGCGCCGGGCGGCAACTGCTACTCGAACACGACGCCGGAAGGGTGCATCTACAGCGCGATCAGAGGTGGCTACGGCTGGATGCAGGGGACGTCGATGGCAGCTCCTCAGGTCACCGGTACCGCTGCGATCGTCGCATCGAAGACTGGCCTTCGCGGCCAGGCGCTGCGAGACAGAATACTGTCAACCGCCGACGATCTCGGGAGCTCAGGATACGACACGACCTTCGGGGCAGGGCGGCTCAATAGCTATCGCGCCGTTACCGGCACAAGCCTGCCTGCGGGGCAGTAACGTCTCTGAGTGAAAAAAAAGGCGGGCCACCTCGGCCCGCCTTTTTTTGTTTTGTCACCGCGCGCGAAGCGCCGTCATCCGCACTCCGAGAACCCGCACACGTGGCACTTCGCGCAGCCCTCGGCAAACTCCAGTGACGATCCGCAGTCCGGGCACGTGCCTATGAACGACTCGCTTCGGTTCAGTGCGTCGAAGCGGTACTGGGCTTGGGGCTCGTCGCTGGCGATGGGGGCCGGTTTTGGCTGGACGATCTCCACCGGCGATGGCGCTGCGGAGGTGCCGCCGAGCAGATCCTGCTGAACGCCCTGCTTCTCGCGCATCCACTTCTCGAGGGCGATGCCGATCGCGTCGGGTACCGACAATACCTTGTTCGGCCCGAGCCCGATCGCCTTGTCCGATGCGATGCCGCGAAGCTGACGGTGCACTTCGCGAATCGGGATCCCTGAGCGCAGAGCCAGGGAGATCAGACGGCCGATCGCCTCCGCGTCGGCCATCGCGGCGCCACCAGCCTTGCCGAGGTTGATGAAGACCTCGAAAGGCTGGCCGCGATCGTCCTCGGTGATGTTGAGGAACATCGTGCCGAGTGGAGTCTCGATGCGGGTGGTGATACCGCGCAGGGTGTCGGGACGCGCGCGCTTGGCCCGACGCTGCAGATTTTCCGCTTCCGCGTCGAACAACGCCTGCTTCAGGCGCGCATTCTCGGCCTCCAGCTCGGCGATGGTGCCGTGGAGCTCGCCGCGCTCGGCGCGACCATCACGCTCGGCCTGGGCCTGCTGAGTTGCGCCCGTCGAAAGCACCTGGTTGTCGCGCGAGCCATCGCGATACACCGTCACGCCCTTGCACTTGAGCGCGTAGGCCAGCTCGTAGATCGAGCGCACATCCTCCGGCGACGCGGCATGCGGGAAGTTGGTGGTCTTCGAGATCGCCGAATCGCAATTCTCCTGGAAAGCCGCCTGCATCCGGACGTGCCACTCGGGGGTGATGTCGTGAGCGGTGACGAAAACGTGCTGCCACGGCTTCGGCACTTCGTCGAAGTGAATGTGGCCCTCTTTGGCGATCTTCTCCATCAGCTCGTCGGAGTACCAGCCTTCCTTTTTCGCGATCGCGACAAAATCCTCGTTCACGTCCGGCATCAACACGCCGGCCTGATTCCGCATGAACGCGATCGCGAACAGCGGCTCGATGCCGGAGGAGCAGCCGGCGATGATCGAGATCGTCCCCGTCGGCGCGATGGTGTTCACGTTGCAGTTGCGCAGCATCTGCATCGGCCGGACGCGATTGCCCCGCGCATCGCGGGCGCAGGTTTCGTCCGGACCCCAGATCGACCGCGCCCATTCGGGGAACGGTCCACGCTCGTTGGCGAGACGCTCGCTCTCTTTTTTGGACTCGACATCGACAAATTTCTGGAGCTGCCGGCCGAACTCGACGCCTTCGACGCTGTTGTAGGCAATTCCCAGGCGGACGAGCGCGTCGGCGAAGCCCATGATGCCGAAACCGATGCGTCGGATTCTCTTGGAGAGTGCGTCGATTTCCGGCAGCGGGTACTTGTTGACGTCGATGATGTTGTCGAGGAAGTGCGTAGACAGGTGGATGTCGCGCTTGAGCGCGTTCCAATCCATCTGGCCGTCCTTCACATAGTAGCCGACGTTGATCGAGCCGAGGTTGCAGACATCGTACGGCAGGAGCGGCTGCTCGCCGCACGGATTGGTTGCCTCGTACTGGCCGACATGTGGGACCGGATTGAATCGATTGGCTTCATCGATGAAGAAGCAGCCCGGCTCACCGGTTCTCCACGCACCGTCGATCATCTTGTCCCACACCGTGCGCGCATCGAGCTGGCCCGACACCTTGCCGGTGCTTGGATCGATCAGATCGTAGCTCGTTCCTGCTTTCACGGCCGACATGAATTTGTCGGTGACGGCGACGGAGATGTTGAAGTTGGTGATTTGGGTCAGGTCTTCCTTGCAGGTGATGAAGTCCATGATGTCCGGGTGATCGACGCGGAGAATCCCCATGTTGGCGCCGCGACGAGTCCCTCCCTGCTTCACCGCGTCGGTCGATGCATCGTAGAGCTTCATGAACGACACTGGGCCGGAAGCGACGCCAGTGGTCGAGCGAACCATCGAGCCTTTCCCGCGCAGCTTGGAAAAAGCGAAGCCGGTGCCGCCACCCGACTGATGGATCAGCGCCATCGAGCGCAGGGTGTCGTAGATACCATCGCGACCGTTCGAGAGGGCATCCTCCACCGGCAGGACGAAGCACGCCGAGAGCTGACCCAGGGGTCGGCCGGCGTTCATCAGCGTCGGAGAGTTGGGCTCGAAACGGCGCTCGACCATCAGGCGGTAGAACTGCCCCGCCATGTCGCTGACTTCGCTATCGCTCGCCCCATAGCGCCTGTCCGCGTCGGCGACTGTTCCGGCAACACGCCAGAACATGTCCTCCGGTCGCTCCACCGGCGTGCCCGTAGCGTCCTTGACCAGATAGCGTTTTCCGATCACGGTGCGCGCATTTTCATTCAACTGGGCTTCGCCTTCGGGCGGCACGGCAGGTATGGGCATTAGATACAACTCTCCGCTAACAAAATGGTTGTCAACTAGATGACGATAGACTCAGGACTGCACGCTTGGGCGTCGGGTGGTTTCGACGCGGGCAGGCATACTACCCGCATTCGTGAGTCCGCGCCAGTGTCGAGTTATCTGCTTACAGGCCAATAGATTAGGTAATCCACATCACGAATAGATGGCAGGGCTTCGGTTATCCACGCGGATGCCGAATCGAACCCGCCAGTCTCGAATTCTTGCATATCACGCACCTGCAACCTCAATCGAGCCGAACCGCTCGGACTACTGTAAATACCCCTCAGACATGCGGTTAGATCGGGCCCGCGCCCGCACTGCCGGGTCAAGCGGATATCACGAATGTGGCGCGCTCTGACGCGCTCAGGGATTGCCTGGAGACGAACGTTTGCCTGGTTTCACGAGGCTAGAATGACGCCCCGAACGTTCCGTAAACCTGCGCTCTCGAAGCGCTGAGCTCCTCGCGGTTGGCAAGTGGGAAAGCGACTCCTAGCCTGAACCGAGCCTGGATATCGAGCTGCAGTCCGGTGTCGACATTCAGCTCGGCGCCGGCGGAAGTCATGGTCGGGTTGCCGATGTTGGCGGGAGTGCAGACTCCGTTGGTCGTGTCCGCGGTCGAGGGACAGAATGCGCGGCCCGTTTCACCGAAGAAAGTTAGCGATGTGCGATCGACGAAGACGGGAATGAAGCGAAACCCTCGCGATGGCGCTCCGAGTGGGGCCCGATACTCCACAGTGCCGGTGTAGGCGCGAATCCCCCGCTCGGCACTGGCCGGATATCCTCGCACGCCGAATACCCGTCGCTGCCCGCCAAGGGCTGCGCCGGGAAAAACCTCGAGGGAGGAGCCCCTGATTCCACCGGCGGAAAAAAGATCGGGACTTCGATCGTCAGTGAGCCCGCCAGCCGCGCGCAATGCCAGAACGTGATGGGCAAAGCCCGGTAAATCGATTGACTTATAGGCCGAGCTCACCCCAACCACGCTGCGCGTCGACCCACCCGACTCACCGCTCTGCCACCGCTGGCGTCCGCTCAGGCTCAAGCTCACTCCATCCTCGGGCGAGATGCTCAACCCCGGCCTTTGGGTGTTCGACCATCCGGCGGACGCGACGATCGCCGGAAAGTTGTGCCCCTCGCTGAAGAAAGATGAAAGGTGCTGCAACATTGTATCGGGGAGCGTCGTGTACGATATGCGATCGATCTCCCCTCCAATGGAGGCGATAGTGTAGTTCCTGAATCGCGGCCTGATGAAGGTCGTCATCAGGGAGACTATTTGCTCTCGCTCTGTCAGCCCGAATGGCGAGTCCGGTTGATCGGTGAACGCGACGTCAGCGTTGGAATAGTTCTGCGAAGCGTAGAGATCGATGAGCGGAAGGCCAAACCCGGCGTAGCGATACCAGAGCCAGGCGGAGTTCTCGGCCCACCTCGAGTTGTGCAGAATCTCGATCGTGTAGTCGTGGCGACCGATGACGTCAGTTCCGCTGGTGACGAGTCCATACGACGTGGCATCGGTGGTGGTGCTTTCAAAAGTGGGTAGCCAGTACCGCGGCAAGAGTGTTCGCCATGGCGAGTAGTCGGTTGCGCGCGAGGTATCGACTGTGCCGAGTGGCGGCAAGCCACCTACAATGGCGAGGCAGGTGATACAGCCGGATCGAGGACTGGTACGGGTGCTGTCCGCCGCAACCGGATGCACGGCCGAAAGTGGAGCGACGCCGAGGTGAAAACCATCGGCCTTGAAAAGGACCGTTGCCAGGCTGGTCTGATCGGGAGACACCTCGGGTCCGAACACACCGGTAGCCGCGTCGGTAATCCGCGCAATGGTCGGCGCGAAAGTCGTGACATCGGCAACGTAAATCTGGGGCGATCCACTTCGTTCCGACGAGAAGTACACACTCCTACCGTCGGGCGACCATGTCGGGCTCGAGTTTATCGCGTGCGTCGCGCCGAAGGAATCGATCTGCTTCCCGTCGGCGTCGAGCATGACTATCTGCGAGCGACCGCGGCTCTGTCTGACGGCAACGATCCTGGAGCCGTCGGGCGACCAGCGTGGATCGCCCCACTGGATGTCGAGATCTGTCACCGTGATGGCGGTGATCACGCGGCCGTCAGGAGTCACAGTTACCAGGCGCGTCGTGCCGTTCTGGTCCTGCACTGCGACGATCATTCCGTCTTCGCGCGCGTCGGGAGCTGTAAGGCGTGCGCCGACGGTCAGGCGTTTCTCGTGGCCGTCGCGGGCTAGGTAGAGGTCGTTCCTGATGTGGTAAGGTCCAAGAAACTCTGGCTGTGAATAGAGCAGGCTCCCATCCGGCATCCGGACATTGGGACTCGTTCCATTGCGCCGTCCGAGTCTTCTTTCATTTCCGGAGAGGGTGACCTCATACGCAGACGGCACCTCGCGTCCCTTGTCTCCGGCGTAAACCAGCGCAGTGTCACCAAGCCATCTCGGAAACAACGCGACGCGCCCGGTGCTGGTTAGCTGTCGCCAGTCGGACATGCCATCGTGCGAGCCGCGCATCTCCTTCACCAGCGAATCACGCCACTGCCGCCACGCAGTCTGGAACGACATTCCGAACGCGCCGCGTGATGTAACGGTAAGGATGAACGGGACGGGAGATTTCGCGCCACGCTCGATGAAGTCTCTGATGCTCCCCGGACCGCGCGTCCGAGACAGATAGTCGAAGAGCAGAGATCCGTAGATATACACGCCTTCGCCGCCCGGATATCGCGACGTCGCGGGCGAGAGCTCCTGGAGCGATGGGATTCGATTCGCGAGAGCCGCCGCTCGCGCTGTCATGCTGTGCTCGGAGCTCTCGAGTCGCCCGACACCGGTAAGCCGCGACTCGTAATACACGGCCAGCCCTTCGGTCACCCAACTCGGCTCATACACGTTGGGAAAGAGCAGCGGATTGCGGCCGAAGATTGCCTGACCGAGGCGCCAGATTCCGCGGGTGCGGTCGAGATGAAAAATGTGCGTCAGCTCGTGGGTGACGACGAGCGCGTTCCAGTCCTCGTAGTTGCGCAATCCCGATACGTCAGCCGGCGGATGCGCGTAAACGACAATGCGATTGGATGGGAACGGCGTCGCGTAACCGTTGACGTAGTCGACGTTGTCGGACACCACCAGATCGATCACTCCACGGGGTGGCACCAGCTCCGTCGACAGCTCGGCATATGCGCGCTCGGCGTTTACCGCAGCGCGTCTGGCCTCGGGCTCGATTGCGGGCGTGAAATGAACCCGAAAGTGCTGCGTGCGGATCGTCCGCCAGTGCTCATTGGGAGGGAGCTGTGCGGTCGCCGCGCGCGCCGCACCCAGGACGAGTGCGGCGATCAGGCCAACGAACTTCAGGGCTGCTGCTGCGCGAGTGATGCGAAGTAAGTCTCGAGCCCGTGAACGATCGCGGTGGCATAGGCGTCCTGATACTGCGGCGTTCTGAGCGCCGCCTCCTGATCGGGCATGATGACGAACGCCCCCTCGGTGAGTATCGATGGCATCCATGTTCCGCGGGCTACGGCGATGTTCTGGAATTTGGTTCCGTTGTCGCGCAGTCCCAGCTGGTCGAGCAATGCGGCCTGGGTTGCGACGCCAAGGGGAATCGAATGAGGCCAGAAATAAAGCGTCAAAGACCCGTTGTTGACAAATGGATTGACGCCGTCCGGGAAAGCATTGAGGTGAATCGAGACGAAGGCGTGCGCGTTGGCCCGCCGGCTTATGATGGGTCGCAGGCCCAGGTCCACAGGATCCGGAGTCGTCCGCGTCATCACCACGTTGACCCCGCGCTGCGTCAGCATGTCGCGGACGCGAAAGCCGACCTGGAGGACGGCATCTGCCTCATAGAGCTGGGTCGGGCCGGTTGCGCCGGCCGGTGGATGGCCTGGATCGACGGTGATGGTGAGTCCGCGCAATGGCGAAGCAGCATCGGCGATGCGAGGCGGACGGCGCACCCTGAAGGTCAGGCCGCCGTTCTGCCAAAGCGCCAGGTATCCGTAAGGCGCGCGATTGAGATTGATGGTGTATCGAACCCGACTTCCTTCGGGCGTCGAGCTGATGCTGTTGAAGTACGGGTCCATAGGCTCCGGCATCATCGAGATGACCGGCGCCGAGTCGATGCCGTAGAGAAGAAGGGACAAGCTGCGGTCTGTTTCCTCGACGAGATACGCCGGTGGCGGTCCGGCGATTGGAATGTTGACGTCGAGGAAGTCGGGTCCAGGGACAATTCGCACTGCGCCGACCGTCCGCGCCGGCGCGAGTGAATCGCCAATGAAAGTGGCTGGCGGCGTCGTGGAAATATTCTTTGTCTGGATCTCGCTGCGCAGCACCCACGCGACCTGAGTCGAGTCGAGCTCGATTCGAACGAAGTCATCGCCACTGGCTTTCTGGGTTCCGGTCGCCTTCACGACCGTCCCCGGGAAGAGGAACCACTTGTACTCCTGGCCGTTTCCCGGAGCGGGCCGCGCGATGGTGACCCGGTCAGTGTCGTCAACCGTCGATCCGGGCGCACCCAGGGTTACATAGACGTTGCCGGGAATGGGACTGAGGGTGTCGGGAGATGCGACGGGCTGGAGGGTGTCTCCGACCGCCCTGTTTTTCGTGGTGGTGTCGGGTGCGGGAGGGACTCGCACCGGCAATACCAGTCGCGTTGCCTCGGTTTTGTTGGCCGCGGTAAGCACGTACTGCGGAGCGCTATCGGCTGGCACGCGCAGCCAGCCCATGAACGCTCCATTCGGCCAAACGGGCACAGCGACACCGTTGATGTTCAATGCTGCATCACCGCTCCCTACGCTTCCAAAAATGAAATTGGAGTCGCGGGCGGTGAGCATCTGATTGGCTTTCGGATAAACCACATTGATCTGGAGCGGACCTCTGACGTCGGGCACGGGCGGCAGCTTCGGATTTGCCGGAGGGAGAGGCGCAGGCGTCAGCGGCGGCGAAGGCACGGGGATCGGTCCCGTGACGGGCGGGCGCGGTGCCGACCGGCATGACGCACCCAACAGCGCGACGCAACAGCAAAAACCCCAGCAGGTTGACGCTCTCATTGGCATTTTCCGGGTTGCACGTGCACTCCTTTGCGAGTCCTCCTGATACGCATGGGTAGTGCCCTCGTTCGATTCCTTACACTATCTTTTTCCGCACCCGGGAACCCTTGAGGTTCCCGTCGTTGCGTCACAACGCTCCTTTCGAGCCAAAATTGATTGCAGAAATTTTCGGGATCTCGAATGTCGGCCTGATCAGGCACGACAATCAGGATTCCTTTTTGATTGCGAATCTGGAAACGGGCGACATCGCGACGGTGAGCGCTCCGTCGCTTGTTTCCGTGCACACTGCCCCGTTCATTCTGGTGGTTGCGGACGGCGTCGGTGGCGCGGCATCCGGGGCGCTGGCGAGCTCCATCGCGACCGAAACCATCCTCGGTGAGCTGCATCGATGGTGGCATAAGGTGCCCAAACGGACCCCTGAATCGGTCGAAGCCGCGCTCAAGCGTGGGGTCGACGTCGCCAACAAGGCGATCTACCAGAAGGCAACTGCTTCTCCGGAGCACCACGGGATGGGGACGACCACGACTCTGGCGCTCGTCCTGGACGGAGAAGCCTTCATCGCGCAGGTAGGAGACAGCCGCGCGTATCTGGTGAGAAAGGGCGCCGCCAAGCAGCTCACGAAGGACCAATCCTTCGTTCAGCGGCTGATCGATGCGGGACGCATGACGGCCAAGGAAGCCGCGCAGAGCGAGCACCGCAACATCATCCTCCAGGCGCTTGGCCCGGAAGAGAAAGTCGTGACCGATTTCTACCGGGTGAAGCTCGAGAGCGGCGACTACCTGGTCCTCTGCAGCGACGGCCTGTCCAACCAGGTCTCTGCCGAAGAGATCGGCAGGATCACACGCGGAGCGGGTCGGCCGGAAGACATCTGCAACGCGCTGATCGAAGAAGCCATGCACACCGGCGCGCCGGACAACGTCACCGTGGTCGCTGCGCGGCTGCGCGCGCCCGAGGAGGATTTCCGGGCCAGCACCAACGGCGGGTTCAGGCAGCCTTAGCCGGCACCGTCTCGCCGGTGTGGGGCGCAGCGCCGATGGGGATGTCGCGCGACCACGGCGCAATGAATGGCAGGAGCAGCAGCGCCGGAACCGCCATCCCGACGGTGATCAGGAAGAACGTGGGCCAGCCAGTGGCCTCGATGATCTTGCCTGCGGGCGCTACGAGAATGTCGCGGCTCGCCGCCATCAGACTCGACAACAGCGCGAACTGAGTCGCTGTGAAGCGTTTGTTGCACATGCTCATCAGGTAGGCAGTCATCACCCCGGTCACTAATCCCAGACCGAAGTTTTCGGTGATCACGGCCGCGGTCATGAAGGCGTGATTCCTCCCCGACAGCGAGAGCCCGTAGTAGGTCAGGTTGCTCAGTCCCTGAAAGACGAGGAACATCCACAGCGACTTGTTGATCCCGAATTTTCCGATCGCCGCGCCGGCGACCACTACGCCAACGATCGTCGCGATCACACCGGCGCCAAGAAACACCGCGCCGACCTCGCTTTGCGAGAATCCCGCCTGGAGCAAGAAGGGAGTGGTCATGCTTCCAGCGAGACTGTCGGAATACTTGTAAAGCACGATAAAAAGCAGCACGAGCAGCGCGCGAAGCACTCCGGCGCGCTGAAAGAAATCGGCAAAAGGCAGCACGACTGCTTCGGCGAGTGTCTTGGGCGGCGCATCGTTCAGAACCGGCTCGGGCGCGATGAAAGTCGTGATGATCCCGACGACCATGAGCAGCGCGATGAGAACGTAGACGGTGTTCCACGGCATTCGGTCGGCGAGGAAAAACGCCAGCGCGCCGCTGGTGATCATGGCGATGCGGTAGCCCATGACGAAGACCGCGGCGCCGGCCCCCATCTCACGTGTCTCGAGGACGTCGGTGCGGTATGCGTCGAGCGAGATGTCCTGCGAGGCGCTGAAGAAGGCGATCGCGATGGCGTTCACGGCCAGCATCTTGAGGCCGGTTCTCGGATCGTGGAGCGACATCGCCGCGATCACCAGGAGCAGAATGACCTGGGTGATCAACACCCAACCGCGGCGACGGCCGAGGAATGGCGGCGTGTAACGGTCCATCAGCGGCGCCCAGACGAACTTCAGCGAATAGGGCAGCGTGACGAGACTGAAGAACCCAATGGTGGCGAGGTCCACGTTGGCGGTGGTCATCCACGCCTGCAGGGTCTTGCTTGTGAGGTAGAACGGCAGTCCCGACGAGAAGCCGAGGAAGAGCAAGACTGCCATCTTCGGCTGGCCGAAGATTCTAAACGGCGACGTTGTGACTTCGGGCTCGGCCATCGGTGCTCCGGTTGGATACTATCCTGCGGCCTGCGTAGTCCTCGTCGAGTTATTGGCCGCCAGCTCTCGCAACAGGACTCGCGCCGCGGCGCGCTGCATCACTGCCTCTCCGCCCCATGCGCAAAGAATGGGCGCGCCCTCGTCCAACTCCGCGGCAAGGCGGGGGTGGCTGAACTGGATTATCAGGCGTTGGGAGTCACCGGCAGCAGCAAACGCCGTGCGTACGGCCTCCTTCGCTCGCGCGGAGTAGCCCGGGCGCCCTTTCCAGGCGCGGATATCACCAAAAAGCGCGACGACTGTGGATTTCGTCTCGATGCTGGTCTCGGGATCGGTGATCAGCTCGATTCCGCCGGCGGTGAGCGTCGAAACGAGCGGATCGCGTGACGGTGCGGGATACGGGCCGCCGACGTCATCGTCCACGATGACGAAGCGCCACGGCTGCTCGAGCGCGGGGAGTCTGCCTCTAAGGACCTGCACTACCTGCTCGGCAAGATGATTAGACCATCCGCTTTCGTCGCGCGCAGGTCGATTGGTTTCCCGCGACAACGCCGCCCAGCGCGCCCAGCGGCGCCGGCGCTCGATCGACTGTTGAATGCGGTCGCCCTTGAGACGCCTTTCGTCGATGGCGCGCTGCACGGCTTGCTCACACTCGACGATGTTCGACGGATAGAGCATGCAGTCGCATCCGGCCTCGAGTGCTCGGACCACAGCCTCCGACTCTCCGCCGCCGAGTACACCTTCCATGATCAGCGCATCGGTGACGATGAGGCCGGTGAACTGCATCTCCTCGCGAAGAACACCCGTGAGAATCGGCTTCGAGAGCGTCGCGGGCGCGCCGCTCGGATCGAACGCCGGGAACGCGACGTGGGCAGACATGACCGACGCCACTCCACGCTCGATGGCGCTGCGAAACGGGACGAGATCCGTCGCGCGCAACGTCTCGGCGTCGACGTCGACGCGCGGCAGCTCTTTGTGGGAGTCGACAGTGGTGCGGCCGTGACCGGGAAAATGTTTGGCGCACGCGAGCGCGCCCTCCGCCTGACACGCGTCGATCCATGCTCCGGCGTACTCTCCGACCTGCTCCGGATCTTTTCCGAAGGAGCGAGTGCCGACGATCGGATTGTCGGGCTCGATGTCGAGATCGCAATCAGGAGCGTAAATCCAGTTGATGCCGAGCTCTCTGGCTTCTCGAGCGGTGATCGCAGCCGCGCGGCGAATGGCCTGCAGGTCCTGCAGTGACGCAATCGCTGCCAACGGTGGAAGCGCTGTCTGCCCGGCGAACTGCTGCCCCGCTCCGCGCTCGAGATCGGCGCCGATGAGGAGCGGAACCCTCGATTTCGAGTGGAGATCCTCGGTCAGCGTCGCGACGTGCTCCGAAGGCCCGCCGAACAGGATGAATCCGCCGACCCCGAGCCTGAGCGCCTCGTCGATGCCGGCGCGCGCTTCCTCGTAGCCGCGAACTGAATCCCAACGGATCGCGGGATAGAAGAGCTCCGCGATCTCGCTCATGCGGGAGTGCGCTTGCCGAGCACACGGAGGCCGCGCGCGCCTGTGGCCGTGGGGACGTTTCCGGGGCGGTTGTTCACGTGCAGATACCCAAGCAATGCGAAGGCCACGGCTTCCTTTGCTTCGCCGTCGAAGTAGACGTCGCTAAAGTGGCGCACCTTGATCGGAGCGGCGGCGCGCTCGATTGCGGCGAAGAGGGCCGGGTTCTTCGCTCCGCCGCCGGACACGAGAACTTCTTTCACCGGCTCGGCGATAAAGCTTCGATATGCGTCGCCGATGCTGCGTGCGGTGAGCTCGACAGCGGTGGCGATGATGTCCTCGTCGGAAGCGCCGACCGAGCGCGAGGTCGCGATCAGTTTCTGAACATAGTCGGAGTTGAACAGCTCGCGCCCCGTTGATTTCGGCGGGGGCGCGCTGAAATACGGGTGCGAGAGCAGCTCCGATACGATGCGATCGCTCGGGGTGCCAGCCAGCGCTAGCTTGCCGTCGACGTCGTAGGCAAGATCGGGATACATGGCACGCACTACGCCATCGATCACGGCGACGCCGGGTCCGGTATCGAATGCGCGGACACCGTCGAGGACGCCGTGCGGGGGGACGACGGTGATGTTGCCGATCCCACCGAGGTTCTGAAGTCCCCGCCAGTCGGTGGCAGAGGAGAAAAGCATCGCGTCCGCAATCGGCACGAGGGGTGCCCCCTGGCCTCCGGCAGCGACGTCGCGGACACGGAAATCGCTTATCACGTCGATGCCGGTGCGTTCAGCGATGACGGCGGACTCCCCCGATTGCCACGTCGAGTGTCCCGGCTCGTGCCAGATGGTCTGACCGTGGGATGCAATGGCAGCGATGTCGGACCGCGCGACGCCGGCTTCCGCCATGACGGCGATCGCGGCGTCGGCAAGCCAGTCACCGAGGTCGAAGTTCAGCCGGCAGTATTCGGCCGGTGTTCCACCACCAAGCGCGGCGGCGAGACGGTTGCGCTCGGAGCCG
>Ga0070684_100000097_pt1 | contig 56477 bp, 40 predicted proteins | sample KBSC723LmetaG_FD_65653 | JGI IMG/M metagenome (GOLD analysis project Ga0070684, IMG submission 65653) | Corn rhizosphere microbial communities from Kellogg Biological Station, Michigan, USA - KBS C7.2-3L metaG | ecosystem: Host-associated > Plants > Roots > Rhizosphere ...
ATGGCAACAAAGCATCTTCGCCAGCATAGTCAACACCGATCCGTGGCGACGCGGCTATCTCCTTTCTGCGGAACGTTCCTTCGTCTGCGCAAATAAAGATCTTGTCACCCAACAATGAAAGCCCTGAATGTTTTGTAAATATTCCCAGGGCTTTTGACACGTTCCCCGGGCCACGAGTGAGAGTGTGATCTGACTTCTTTTTGTTGGTTCGGCGCAACATCTCTTCAATTCCTTCAATAGGGTCGAGAGCACGAATTAATATTGCGTGAGGGATCTCCTCAGAATTCGTAACTACATTGAACAAATGATGAATACCGTAGCAGAGATAAACATACGCGAAGCCACCTGCACCATATAGGATCTCATTTCTCGCAGTCCTTCTCCCACCTGATGCATGTGAAGCCCTATCTATAACTCCGGCATAAGCTTCGCATTCAACAATTCTACCTGAAGTAATAACACCCCGCCAGTTTGTAACAAGGATCTTCCCCATTAATTCCTTCGCAATTTTCACCACATCTTTTCTGTTGTAAAATTCAAGCGGTAATTTTTTCACACTAAATTTTTTTCACTAAAACCTAAATCAAACATTTAATTGTTCAATGCCAATCCTGCATCGGTATTCTGTGTTCTTTATTCTGTATTCTTTATTCCTTGTTCATTGTTCATTATTCTTTTATCTTGGCACCAAATTTACGTCTTGCTGAAAGAAATCGTAATAGCCATCCAATCCTATTTCGAAGCCCATCGTTTTATCGTCACCCATAAACTTTGGAAATGGATCATCATCCCCGGGATTATTTATGCTCTTCTGTTTGGTGTCAGTATGTATTTTTTTGGAAAGTCAGCAACAGCAGTGATCGACTATCTTACTAACTCCACGGGACTCGGAAGCTGGATACAAAAGTTTCAAAACAGCTGGCTTGGTTTCGTCTTTACTTTTGCAGGGATCATCCTCTGGCTGATCCTGATGTTATTCTATTTTTCTCTTTTCAAATATATATGGCTGATCGTGGGTTCGCCGATCTTTTCCTATTTAAGTGAAAAAACTGAGTCGATCATCGAAGGGAAGGATTTTCCGTTCAATTTTAGACAGTTGATAAAAGATTGCTGGCGGGGAACCAAACTTGCATTGAGAAATTCACTCTGGCAAACCATTTATTTGATCACGCTTTCCTTATTAACCCTTGTCCCTGTATTTGGATGGATCACTCCGCTGATCGCCTTGTTTGCCGAATGTTATTACTACGGCTTTTCGATGATTGATTATAGTTGTGAAAGGCACAAGCTGCCAGCTTCAAGAAGTATTCAATACATCAGCCGTCACCGGGGCCTGGCCATCGGCAACGGGTTGGTTTTTTATGTGATGCACTGCGTGTTATTTGTGGGTTGGATCTTCGCACCCGCTTATGCGGTGATCGCTGCCACGTTAAGTTTATACAAGGTGAATCCCGAATAAAGCCCCTAAACCCCCGAAGGGGGCTTACGAAGTTTCTTAAATTAAGAACTATGAGTCAATCGAAGAATATTATTTATCTCATTCCTTCTTTGCTTGATGACGAAGCTGTCGAAACTATTCCTCCTTATGTAATAGATGCAGTAAAAGACTGCAAGGTTTTTTTTGTAGAGAATGAAAGAACGGCAAGACGTTTTTTAAAGAAGATGTGGATGGAAATGGTGATCGATAATTACGAATGGTACGTGATGTTTGACACCTCCGAGGTGTCTGACACGTTTAAACGAAAGATAAAAGAAGAAAAAAATATCGGCATTCTCAGTGAAGCCGGTTGTCCCGGAATAGCTGACCCGGGACAGGAATTGATCGCTATTGCCCAGGAAATGAATGCAGAGATAAAACCACTTGTAGGACCCAATTCCATCTTACTTGCACTAATGGCGAGTGGAATGAATGGCCAACGATTTCAATTTCTCGGTTACCTGCCGATCAATGAACACGAAAGAATAAAAGCGCTCAAAGAACTGGAAACTGAATCTCACAAGAAGAACTGCACACAAATATTTATTGAAACGCCTTACAGAAATAATCAACTTATCGAGTCGGTTTTGAAAAACTGCAAATCAACAACAAAGTTTTGCATCGCAGTAAATCTGACGGCAAAGAATGAATGGACCAAGACGAAGACCATTGCTGATTGGAAAAAAGAGAAGGTCGATATCCATAAACGACCGGCGATCTTTTTAATATTAGCATGATCGAATGATCTCACGTCATAAAGAATATTTCACGTCACATCGGCCTTCGCGTATCTGCACTTTTTCTCCATCTTGCGCTACCCCGTCAAACCAGAATGTACCAGATGCAATCCTGTTGATAGTATCCAGGAAATTAATTTTCAGTTCTCCCGAGTTCGTTGAATCCGTATAGAAAACTTTGTTACTCGAATTTAAGTTAAGATTCCCGTGTTGCCCATATGCGCTTCCGCTTCCTCTTAGTGATAGTCTGAGCTGTATTCCCTGCGAAATTTCCAGGCTATCGGTGAAAATTCCCACAGCCAAGGTTTGAGAGCTATTGTCTTCTCGCGCCGTCACCTGAAAATGATACCCCCCGTTTATATATTGATAGGCGCAACTTAAGATCGGTCCGGCAAGAGGAGTTCCTTTCGGTACAAAAACGCTACCATTTACAAGGCATCCAAACGTACCCACGCCTCCATGGGTCTCTGGCGGCAATTGTTCTTCCGGCGTTCTATGTTTCTTACAATGAAAACCTAAGACGAAAAAGAAAATTAAAAGAAATAGGAAACAGAATTTGAATTTCATCGGCAGGCTGTTTGTTATCCTAATTTATAAATTATTTTTTGGCGAGCCCATAGCGAACTAACGGTACAAGTGAGTGACACAACAGCAGCCTAATCGAATTACAATCGCCGGCTACATAAACAATTCCTCCGTTTATCACTTCATTATCTATTAACAAAAAAACTTGACAATAACTTTATTTATTTTATACTTTTGTGTCCTCCCGTTTTTTGCGGGCAGGGTTTTTGTAAGAATAGGGACCATGAACAATATTCTGACACATACAAAGCAGTTTGCCTTTCACGCTCCTATTACCAGTGGCGTGTATTCGGTATGCTTTGACATCTTTCGCTATTTGATCCGACCTGGTTTCTGATAGGACGAGCCAATAACCAGGGCCCCTATCAGTGAATTCCTCCCGGATTTCTTTAACATGGACTGGTTATCCGCCTGACATATCAATCATTATACATTGGACGCGCAAAATATAATTATCAGGGTTGCTACACCCCAAGACAAGGTGTACGCAAAAACCATAACGGATGAAATGGAATCATCCGCGAAAGCCCGCGGCACAGGTATTGCCCGGCGCTCGCCGGAATATATTGCTGAGAAAATGGAGCAAGGCAAATCTGTCATTGCCGTTACCAACACTGGCGATTGGGTTGGATTTTGTTATATTGAAACATGGAGCCATGGAGAATATGTGGCTAATTCAGGTTTGATCGTTGCTCCCTCTTACCGCAAAAGCGGCGTAGCAAAAGCGATCAAGCAAAAGGTTTTTAATCTCTCAAGAGAAAAATACCCCGAGGCCAAGATCTTTGGATTGACTACCGGTCTTGCAGTAATGAAAATAAATTCAGAGCTCGGCTACGAGCCCGTTACTTACTCAGAGCTTACACAGGACCCTGCATTTTGGGAGGGCTGTAAAAGTTGTGTGAACTATGAGACACTGATGAGCAAGGACAGGCAAAATTGTTTCTGTACGGCTATGTTGTACGATCCAAAAGATCACTATAAGCCCGAAGAAACGAAAGAATTTTTTGAAAAGAATCAAAGCGGGTTTGAACGATTACTGCGCTTCAAACAATGGAAATTGTTTAAGAAAAGAGATGCCAATGCAAACGGCGGAGGCACTGGTAACTCAAAAATAAAATCGTTCCTATTCCATTATTTTAATTTTTAAACCCCTAACCCCTAAAGGGGAAATTCGCGATACATTAAACTTCTCCAAACATTTTTCAATGACTACTTCAACAACAGATATTTCCAAAAGCCCCCCTTTAGGGGATGGGGGCACCGTTGTCCTGGGTTTCAGCGGCGGACTGGATACTTCGTTCTGCGTAAAATATTTAAGCGAAGACAAGGGATATGAGGTACATAGTATTATTGTGAATACCGGGGGATTTACCGACCAGGAATTAAAAGAGATAGAGGCGCACGCTATAAGATTGGGTGTAAAAACTCACACAGCCGTTGACGCTGTTAAGTCTTATTACGACCGCATCATAAAATACCTTGTGTTTGGTAATGTCTTAAAAAATAATACCTATCCCCTCAGCGTAAGTGCAGAACGACTGAGCCAGGCACTACACATTGCTGAGCATGCGAAGAAATTAAATGCTGATGCGGTAGCGCATGGAAGTACAGGAGCCGGCAATGACCAGGTAAGGTTTGATATGATCTTTCACATCATGATCCCTGGTGTAGAGATCATCACCCCCATTCGCGATCTGAAACTAAGTCGTGATCAGGAAATAGAATACCTGAAAAATAAAGGTGTCGGGATGAATTTTGCGAAAGCAGTTTATTCGATCAATAAGGGCTTGTGGGGAACAAGTGTCGGGGGCAAAGAAACTCTTACGTCACTGGGTATATTGCCTGAAGACGCATGGCCGACACAAGTGAGTAAGTCAGGAAGTCAGCAGGTGAAATTAAGTTTTGAAAAAGGAGAATTGATGGCTGTTGATGACAAAAAATTCCCCCACCCGACAGAAGCAATAAAATATTTACAATCGATAGCCGGGCCGTATGGAATCGGGAGGGATATTCATATCGGAGATACGATCATCGGGATCAAAGGCCGCGTTGGATTTGAGGCCGCCGCTCCGATGGTAATATTAAAATCGCATCATGCGCTGGAAAAACATGTTCTTACCAAATGGCAGTTGAATTGGAAGGACCAGTTGGCACAATTTTATGGCAATTGGCTGCATGAAGGCCAGATCCTTGATCCCGTGATGAGGGATATAGAAGCCTTCCTTGAAAATTCGCAACAAACCGTAACTGGCAATGTATTTGTTTCTTTAATGCCTTACCATTTTCAGATCATCGGTATCGAATCAAATTATGACCTGATGAGCAGCAAGTTTGGAAAATATGGCGAAATGAATATTGGATGGAGCGGTGAAGATGTCAGAGGATTTTCAAAGATCTTTGGGAACCAGATCGCGATCTGGAATGCTATTCAAAAAGAAAATTCTCTGCCTGGACAGAAGGCAGGTAAATCTCAAATTACAAGTTCCAAATAATGAGTGAAGCGTCAAATAAGAAAAAAAGTTCGAAAGCTCCTTTATCCGCCCGTGCCGGTACGGACCGGATTGGGGGCATCCGCGCTGGTATCATTGGAGGAGCAGGTTATGCGGGTGGCGAGCTCATTCGCTTATTGATCCGCCATCCATATGTATCTGTTTCCTTTATTAATAGTCGCAGCAATGCAGGTAAACCTGTTCATTCTGTTCACCAGGATCTGCTCGGCGATACGAAATTAAATTTCACGAGTGAATTGAGCAATGGCATTGACGTATTATTCTTATGTGTCGGCCATGGCGAAGCGAAAAAGTTTTTCGAAGAAAACAAAATTGATCAGAAGATAAAGGTCATCGACCTCTCACAGGATTTTCGGCTTAATGGTCAATCTGTAGTCGGCAACCGGCAATTTATTTATGGTCTTCCCGAGCTAAATAAAGACCAGATTCGAAAGGCGAATAACATCGCGAACCCTGGTTGTTTTGCTACGGGCATTCAATTGGGATTGTTGCCGCTGGCGAAAGCCGGTTTACTGGAAGACGTATATACTACCGGTATTACAGGTTCTACCGGTGCAGGCCAGGGATTAACAGCCACTTCTCATTTTAGTTGGAGAGCAAATAATATTCAGGCCTACAAGACTCTTACTCACCAACACTTGAATGAAATTTATCAAAGCCTGCACCAACTACAGAATAGTTTTCCAGGCACCCCTTCAGAGGATGGGGGCATCAGTTTTGTTCCATGGCGAGGCGATTTCGCTCGTGGTATTTTTATTAGTTCCCAGATCACCTGTGACTGGAAGATCGAAAAACTGGTTCAACTGTATCAAGATTTCTATGCAGATCAGCCGTTCACTCATTTAAGTCAGGATCTAATTTTTTTAAAACAGGTGGTCAATACAAACAAATGCGTGATACAACTGGAAAAAGTGGGAACTAAACTGGTCATTCACTCGATCACTGACAATTTATTAAAAGGAGCAAGCGGCCAGGCTGTACAAAATATGAATTTGATGTTTGGCCTCGATGAATGCGCGGGGCTGAATTTGAAGGCGAATTATTTTTAAAAAGGTGAAGGGTGTAGGGACGAGGGTGTAAGGAGAGAGCAAGTTATTTTTTTACCATAAACCTTTTTTATGAGAAATTACAAGAAACTAAAAGTTTGGGAGAAAGCCCATGAACAATATATGTTTGTCAGAAAGAACATAGCACTTAAGTTTCCAAAAGAGGAAAGATTCGAATTGACGTCTCAACTACTGAGAGCATCCTTGTCGGTTCCGTTGAATATTGTGGAAGGTTGCGGCCGGTATACTGATAAAGACTTTGCGCATTTTCTAGATAATGCTTTAGGTTCAATAAATGAAGTTGATTACTGTTGTTTCTCCGCTATTGAACTTGAGTATATAACAAAGGATGAGTATAGTAAGGTAAACAAGCTAGTAAACGAAACCCGCGCTAGCCTTATTAAGTTCATCGAATTCTTAAGAAAAAATGAGGATACTAACCTTAAACCATAAACCTTAAACCAAAAACCGTTTTAATATGAAATTATTCGACGTATACCCGATCAATGATGTGACGATCGTGAAAGCAAAAGGTTCCTATGTGTGGGATGAAAATGGTGAGCAATATCTTGATCTGTACGGAGGACATGCGGTGATCAGTATTGGTCATACACATCCACATTGGGTCAAAAGAATTGAGGAGCAGCTCGAAAAAATCGCTTTCTATTCAAATTCCGTAAAAATTCCCTTGCAGCAACAGTTAGCAGAGAAACTCGGAAAAATTTCAGGCAAGGACGATTACCAGCTTTTCCTTTGTAACAGCGGTGCAGAAGCCAACGAGAATGCATTAAAACTTGCTTCTTTTCACAATGGACGAAAAAAAGTGATCGCTTTCAGCAAATCATTTCACGGAAGAACTTCACTTGCAGTCTCTGCCACGGATAACAAGAATTATGTGGCTCCAGTGAATGAAACCGATAATGTTATCTTTCTTCCCTTTAACGATGAGCAGGCATTGGAAGACTGCTTTGAAGAAAATGGAAATGAAATTTCGTCCGTAATCGTCGAAGGGATCCAGGGTGTGGGTGGCATCAATGTTGCCGACGAGGATTTTTTGAGAAAGATCAGGGAACTGTGTGATAAATATAGAGCAGTCTACATTGCGGATAGTGTACAATGCGGATATGGAAGAAGCGGCAAATTTTTTAGTCATGATTTTGCCGGGGTAAATGCAGACATCTATACAATGGCGAAGGGAATGGGGAACGGCTTTCCGGTAGCCGGGATCATTATTGCTCCTTACATCAAACCAAAACATTTCCAGCTGGGAACCACATTTGGTGGAAATCACCTGGCTTGTGCCGCCGCGTTGGCTGTGCTCGAAATTATCGAAGAAGAAAAGTTAATGGGCAATGCGGTGATGGTGGGCAAATATCTTAGAGATGAATTGGAGAACATCCCGGAATTAAAAAGAGTAAGAGGTCGCGGGCTGATGATCGGCTTTGATGTGCCGGAAGAATTAAACCCCGAAGGTTCAGGGCTCCGTAAGAATCTTCTCTGGAATCAAAAAATATTTACTGGCGAAGCCAAGCCGAATGTGATACGTTTGTTGCCTTCACTCGCATTAAAGAAGAGAGATGCAGAAGATTTCATTGAGGCGTTAAAGGAAGAAATTCAATTGCTGAGCAGTGGACAGAGTGTAGAAGTAAGCAACGCAACGGAAGCCTGACAGAAGTATTACAACCGGGAAACAAAAAATAAAACCACCGTTATTGAAACAGTTCATTTCTGTTCATGATGTTCCTGATATTGATGCGCTTGTTAAGAAGGCACTTAACTGCAAGTCTGATCCTTTGAAGAATAAATCCCTTGGACTACATAAACGCATCGGTTGTCTTTTTTTGAATCCCAGCATGCGGACTAGATTAAGTACGCAAATTGCTGCGCAGAATTTAGGAATGGATGTGATCGTTTTTAATGTGGGCAGTGAAGGTTGGGCATTGGAATTTGAAGAAGAAGCCATTATGAGTGGCAGTACCGTTGAACATGTGAAGGATGCAGCTCCGATAATGGGAAAATATTTTGACATTCTTGCTATTCGTACTTTTCCTTCTCTCAAAAATCGCGACGATGATTACAGTGAACTATTCATAAAGCAGTTTGTGAAGTACGCCGGTATTCCTGTAGTAAGCCTTGAAAGCGCAACCCTTCATCCTTTGCAATCGTTAACAGATGTATTGACCATCACTGAGGAAAATCAAAAATCAAAAATCAAAAAACCAAAAATTGTGCTCACGTGGGCTCCTCATGTAAAGCCATTGCCACAATGCGTCGCCAATAGTTTCGCCCAATGGATCAATGCATGGGGTGAAGCTGATTTTGTGATCACGCATCCCGAGGATTATGAGTTAAGCAAAGAATTTACGAATGGCGCAACAATTACAATGGACCAGGACGAAGCCTTGAGAGGTGCTGATTTTGTCTATGTAAAAAACTGGAGCACTTACACTGACTATGGAAAAATTTATTGTAATGACCCGGAGTGGATGCTGACAAATGAAAAATTAAAATTGACAAACGATGCGAAAGTGATGCATTGTTTACCCGTAAGAAGAAATGTAGAATTGAGCGATGAAATTCTCGACGGACCGAATAGCCTGGTAACGCAACAGGCCGGGAACCGGGTTTGGGCGGCACAAGCGGTTTTATCAGAAATTTTGGCCTCCGTCCCCTAAAGGGGTGCTCCACGAAAGTCTTTATGTCGATACTGTCATGAAAGAAAATATATTTTACCGATGAAATTGATGTTGGGATTCATGACACTGATGAAGTTAAAAGGAATGATATTTTGAGAGAAAAAACTCTTGTCTCTCTGGTTTCATGGTCCTAAGGTTTAGTATGAGGAATCTATAAGAAAAGCAAAGATGTATTGAAAAAGATTGATGAAAAAATCAGGGTTTTGAAAAACTCCCCTTCAGGGGATGGGGGCAAAGAGCTTCTATATGTGGTTAAGATTGGCGGGAACATAATTGATGACGACACTAAACTTAAGGAGTTCCTAAAAAATTTCGCTGACATCGCGGCCAAAAAGATATTGGTTCATGGCGGAGGTAAATTAGCAACGAAGCTTGCTGAAAAATTAGGAGTTGAACAAAAACTTGTGGATGGCCGAAGGATCACTGATCAGGAGACCCTGAAAATAGTAACAATGGTTTATGCCGGGTATATCAATAAAAATATAGTCGCCCAATTGCAGTCACATGACTGCAATGCCATTGGCCTTTGTGGTGCAGATGGCGATGCAGTCCTTGCACACAAAAGAAATCACCCGGTGATCGATTATGGTTTTGTCGGCGATATAGATGCTGTTAATACAAATCTGCTTAGGAGTTTATTGGAGCAGAACATTTCAATCGTTTTTGCATCGCTTACTCATGATCAGAAAGGTCAGTTGTTAAATACAAATGCCGATACCATTGCACAGGAACTTGCAAAAGCATTGAGTACATTGTATGACGTGCAATTGATCTATTCTTTTGAGAAGGCAGGCGTATTGCTTGATGCGGATGATGACAGTACGGTTATTTCTACGCTTAACCCTTCGAGGTACCAGCAACTGAAATCTACGCAAAAGATCTTTGCGGGCATGATACCCAAGCTCGATAACGCTTTCGAAGCGATCAGTTATGGAGTAAAGAAAGTTATTATCGGCAAGGCTGAACAATTGAAAGAACTAATTAACGGAAAAGCAGGAACAAATATTTTAAATGAGTAATGACGAGGTTACCATACTGCAAACGGAAGCTCTTGCTCTGTTGAAACAACTCATTGCCACTCCTTCATTCAGTAAAGAAGAAGACAATACTGCTGACATCATCGAACAATTTTTAGACAGAAAAGGCGTGAAGACCAGGGTTCATTTAAATAACATCTGGGCCACAAATAAATTTTATGATGAGACCAAACCTACGATCCTGCTCAACTCCCACCATGATACGGTAAAACCCAATAAAGGATACACGCTGGATCCATTTAAGCCGATTGAAATGGATGGAAAATTGTTCGGACTTGGAAGCAATGACGCAGGCGGGGCATTAGCTTCATTGATCGCCTGCTTCCTTTATTATTATTCAAAACCTGGCCTGAAATATAACCTGGTCATCGCAGCCACGGCAGAAGAAGAGATTTCAGGAAACAATGGTGTGGAATCGCTGCTGCCGCATCTCGGTAAAATTGATTCTGCGATTGTCGGTGAACCCACCGAAATGCAAATGGCCGTTGCCGAGAGAGGGCTGATGGTACTGGACTGCCTTGCCAAAGGAAAGGCTGGTCACGCCGCAAGGAACGAAGGTGAAAATGCCATTTATAAAGCCATAAAAGACATTGAATGGCTAATGTCATGCCGGTTTCCAAAAGTTTCGGACTTATTAGGGCCGGTAAAGATGAGTGTGACAGTTATTGAAACTGAAAATAAGGCTCATAATGTTGTACCGGCTGAATGCAAATTTGTGATCGACGTGCGGGTAAATGAATTATATACTTTCGAAGAAGTGTTCAATACTATAAAAGAAAATGTACAGAGCGAGATCAGGGCAAGGAGTTTCCGGCTTCGCTCTTCTTCAATAGCATTGGACCACCCTTTGGTGAATGCGGGGATTGAATTAGGAAGAAGTTATTATGGTTCCCCTACCACATCTGATAAGGCATTAATGACGTTCCCTGCATTAAAGATGGGCCCCGGAGATTCTGCGAGGAGTCATACAGCAGATGAGTATATTTATGTTGATGAAATAAAGAAAGGGATTGAGTTGTATATAAAGTTACTCGGTAAGATATTATAAAAAGTTCCCGGTTACCGGTACTGGCAACCCGTAACGGATAACCATTTATGAAACTTTGGCAAAAAAATATCGAATCATTAAAAGAGGTGGAAAAATTCACGGTAGGAAATGACCGCGAATTTGATCTGCAATTGGCCCCGTTTGATGTGCTGGGCTCCATTGCTCATACTCGAATGTTGGCAGAAGTTGGCTTACTAAGAAAAGAAGAAGCTGATCAACTCGTCAAAGAATTGAAAAACATTTACGCTTCCATTCACGACTCACGATTCACGATTCACGATGACGTTGAAGACATCCACTCCCAGGTAGAACTTCTGCTAACGCAAAAGCTTGGAGACGTTGGTAAAAAGATCCATAGTGCAAGGAGTCGAAACGACCAGGTTCTTGTTGATATAAAACTTTTCCTAAGAAACGAGATGGAAGAACTGGTTAAAAGTGTCCAGCCATTTTTTGAACTGCTTCAATTACAAAGTGAAAAATACAAGGACGATCTCTTGCCGGGCTACACACATTTGCAGTTAGCGATGCCCTCTTCCTTTGGTTTGTGGTTTGGTGCCTATGCCGAAAGTTTGGTAGATGATATGATCATGTTGCGTGCCGCTTTTGATGTTGTAAACAAAAATCCTCTGGGTTCTGCAGCTGGATATGGCTCTTCGTTTCCGATCAACAGAACACTTACAACAAAATTGCTAGGCTTTGATGATCTTAATTATAATGTGGTCTATGCGCAAATGGGAAGAGGGAAAACAGAAAGAATCGTGGCAATGGCATTGGCAAATCTTGCCGATACACTCAGCAAGCTTGCTATGGATGCATGCCTGTTCCTGAATCAGAATTTTGATTTCATTTCTTTCCCGCCGGAATTAACAACAGGCAGCAGTATAATGCCTCATAAAAAAAATCCTGACGTATTTGAGTTGATCCGTTCTCATTGCAACCAAATTAAATCTCTCCCTAATGAAATCATGCTGATGACTACGAACCTGCCGTCAGGTTATCATCGTGATCTGCAATTGTTAAAAGAACATTTGTTCCCCGCTTTTAAAGCAATACAGGATTGTATCGAAATGGCGGGATTGATGTTATCGAATATCGAAGTGAAAAAAAATATTCTGGCTAACGAAAAATATAAATACCTGTTTACAGTTGATGAAGTGAATAAATTGGTGATGCAGGGAATTCCCTTTCGTGATGCCTACAAAATAGTAGGACAACAAGTTGAAGATGGTTCGTTCACTCCCCCTCCTACACGAGAGATTGGAAGGGGGCTTCACGAAGGAAGTATTGGCAATCTTTGCAACGAAAAAATAAAAACACAAATGCAAAAAGTGGTAAGTTCATTCCCTTTTGCATCTGTTCAATCAGCAATATCCGGACTGTTGAAGTAATCAACCTCGTTTATTTTTTTAACTGTCTCTTCCAGTGATAATTTAATAATAGATATTAAACAATCCTTACAATCCATATTTATCGACCAGGTAGATCAAGGCGGCTATATTCACGGCACCCATTTCCAGTTCCCTTTTATTTACATTTTCAAATACGTCATTGCGGGCATGATGATAATCGAAATAACGTTGTGTGTCGGGCGCCAGTTCTGCTACGGGGGTTTTTAAATTTGCATTCAAAGGGCTGACATCAGCACCACCGCCGCCATCTACGATCTGATATACTCCATACCAGATCAATAACGGGATCCAACTTTGTAATTTTTTCAATTGATCGGGCAAACCTCCGAAACTATAGCCACGGGGAGAAAATCCACCCGCATCAGTTTCAACCGCAAAAATGTGCTTTTCATTTTTTGCGATGGCCTCTTCAGCGTATTTCGTTCCACCGCGCAAACCATTCTCTTCATTTGCAAACAACACAAAACGGATAGAGTGTTTAGGTTTATAACCGAGTGCTTTGAAAGCCCGAAGAACTTCGATAGTATGTACAATACCTGCACCATCGTCATGAGCGCCTTCTGCAGGGTCCCAACTGTCCAGATGACCGCCAATGGTAATATACTCATCCGGAAATTCTGTTCCGGTTAATTCTCCAATTACATTGTGACCGATCGTGTCGGGAAGAAAGTGTGCGTTTGTTTCTAAGTACACAGTGACTGCCTTGTGCCTGAGTACCGAATCAAGCAGATCGGCATCTTTCAGCCCAATGGCCACTGCCGGAATTTGAGCGAGTGTAGTGTCATATCGTAAAGCACCGGTGTGAGGATTATTGTCAGTGCTTTCACTCATACTTCTTACTATCACGGCTACGGCGCCATATTTTGCAGCACGACTGGCACCAGCACCTCTGTATCTTACCGCGTCACCATATGCCTGAAACACGTTGACAAACGTTGGATTGAATTTATAATTATAAAAAACGATCTTGCCCTTCACTGAATCTTTTTTCTTTTCCAACTCTTCAAATGATGTCACTTCAACAACACTAGCCTGGACCCCTTTTGGCCCCGTGCCTTTTGAATTACCCAAGGCAATAACATCAAGATTTTTTTTCTGAGAGGCAATGTTTGAGATTGCTTCGTCTTCTCCCCCTCTTACCCAATGAGGGATCATACATTCCTGCAACCATGCTTTGTCTGCACCGGATTGTTGCAAGATTTTCAAACCCCATTGTTCGGCTTTATAAAATCCTGGTGAACCGGATAGACGGCCACCAATATTTTTTGTAAGGTCATGGAGATTATCGTAGGCTTTGCTATGCAAAAGGATTTCGTCGGCAATCCGACGGATCATTATTGAGTCGTCGTTCTGAGCAAAAGAAGAACTAGAAATTAAAAATGCAAAAAGCGTAATGAAAAGTTTTCTCATATATTACACCATTCAATCCGGCTAAAATAAATCAAACGTGGTATTCGACGCAAATATTTAAGATGAAAGCAATAATATTGATATGAAAGGAAGGATTAAGTTATTTATAGTGTTTACCTTCGTAAACCATTTTTAGAAATTATGAGAATAGGAATTGTATGCTATCCCACATTTGGAGGTAGTGGCGTATTGGCAACAGAACTAGGAAAGGCATTAGCACAAAAAGATCACCAGGTGCATTTTATTACTTACCAGCAGCCGGTGCGGTTGAATGGCTTTATTCCGAATATATTTTATCATGAAGTGCAGGTGCCGACCTATCCGCTGTTTGATTATCCTCCGTACGAAACGGCGCTCGCAAGTACGATGGTCGATGTAATACGGAACAACAATCTTGACTTGCTGCATGTGCATTATGCGATTCCCCATGCATCGGCGGCATATGTTGCTAAACAAATACTGAAAAAGGAAAATAAAAATATTCCTGTCATCACTACGCTGCACGGCACAGATATAACGCTGGTAGGAAGAGACAAGATGTATGCACCTGTTGTCGCCTTTTCGATCAATCAAAGCGATGCGATCACCGCAGTGTCAAACAACCTGCGTGATGAGACGTACAAGATCTTCAAGATCGAAAAAGAGATCGAAGTGATCTTCAATTTCGTCGATGTTCATCGCTTCACCCGGAAACCGATCGATGCTTTCAGAAGAGTCATTGCTCCGAATGGTGAAAGGATCTTGTTGCATGCTTCCAATTTCAGGAAAATAAAAAGAGTGGAAGATGTTGTGCAAATATTTTATAACGTACACAAAGAACTTCCCTCAAAACTTTTATTTGTTGGTGATGGTCCTGAGCGGCAAACCGCCGAAGAGCTATGCCGGAAGCTGGATGTTTTCAATGACGTTCAATTCGTGGGGAAACAGGAACAGATGGAAGACATTCTGGCGATCGCTGACCTTTTTTTACTTCCTTCAGAATATGAAAGCTTTGGGTTAGCTGCGCTTGAAGCGATGGCAGCGGGCGTCCCTGTTGTTGCATCTAACGCCGGGGGGTTGAGCGAGATAATTGTGCCCGGAGCAACCGGTTATATGAGTAACGTAAAAGATGTTGACTCAATGACGCAACAGTCACTAGAGATCCTGAGAAATGATGACGTATTGAAGGCATTTAAGAAAAGAGCGGCGGATCATGCTAAGAAATATGATATACAGCACATCGTTCCGCAGTATGAAAAGCTATATCAAAGGTTTTTGAAGTGATCAATCAGTAATAAATGAGGAGTGGCTCATTACTCATCACTCATTCATTATCTTCTTCTCAACCAGGGCTCAGGATTCACGTTCTTATTTTCGATCATTAATATAAAATCGATTTGCCCGCCACTTCCATCATCTGACTGGCCAGCCTTGCCAATTGCCTGGCCGGTTGCAACATCCATCCCCTTGGCCACGTTGACTGCAGTGAGATTGCTATAGGTCGTAAAATATTTTCCGTGACGTATTGTTACAGCCATTCCATCGCCAAGGTTAAACACGCCCACAATTTCACCGTTAAAAACGGACTTAACTGCCATCCCTGTAGAAGGCGTTGCGATTGTTATTCCCGGATTATCACCTTTTATACCTGTTCCTTCGACTACATAAGGGCCAAAATGAATGCTGACGACACCGTTATCAACCGGCCAGGGAAGCTTTCCCCTGTTGCTTTCAAAGCTCGCATTCAACTTGACATCTTCGGCGTTAAATTCAAGATAACTTCTTGGCTTCGTGGCAGGGGTTGTAGTCTTGGCATTGTTCGTATTTGCAGAACCAACATCTGTACTCGTCACAGTCTCTTTCTTTCTTGCATTCGCCCTTGCTTCCTCCTCTGCTTTTTTTACTTCCCTTCTTACAATCGCAAGAATGGCGCTTTTCAGATCGCGGTCTCGTTTCTGCTTTGAGGCTATTTGTTTTTTTAGTTCTTTCTCCTTTGATCGCAGTTCGCTCACCGCTTCGTCCTTTTCTTTTTTCTGGCCTTGCAATACTTCAACCTGTTTCGCCTGGTTTTGAATAGCAAGCTTTTTTTCATTCATCTGGCCTATTTGCAACTGCTTTCTCTTTTCAATTTGCTGCTGCGTTTCGATGATGCTATTCACCTGCTGCTCCCGATAAGAACGATATGATTTCAGGTAAGCGATCCTCTTGAGTGCATCATTAAAATTGGCTGCTGAAAAAATAAAGTTCAAAAAATCATAATTGCTCCTGTTCTTATATGCATACACGACGCTGCGGGAGTATTGCGCCTTGAGAGTATCGAGCTGCTTCCTCATCTTGATTATTTCCAGAGTGCTGTAGTATATATTATCATTGAGATACCGGATCTCCCTGTTGATATTACTCAGGTATCGTTCCTGCACCTGGATCTTTCTTTTCAGAACACTTAATTGGCCCAATGTGGCACTTCTCTGCCCCTTGATCTGGTTGTAATTTTTTTGAAGATCGGCGAGTTCCTGTTGAATTTCCTGTCGCTCTTTTTCCATTTGAGTTTTATCGTCCTGTGCATACGTATACCCTGCACCAGCAGAGACGAAGACCAAAAGAAAAAATAATCTCTTCATAAAAAATTATTTTATAGTCGGAATGGTAAGGGTATAACGGGCTCTTGTAAATTAAATTTTGTCAATTTAATTTGTTTTATAATTTTTAGGAATTGAGAACGGAAATGTTAACTCCTCATTAAAATTGTATTGTTTGAACTCAAGCCGCACATCCAGTTTCTTTTTTTCAGCAAAGGTGATCTTACGGATCTTGGCAAAATTCACCCCGTGTTTGTCATCATAGTCACTATAGGTCAGGTCGCCTGTTCTGTTACGCAGCTCATCGAGGTCATCCAGTTTCATACGAAGCAATAATTTATTTTCATTCAGCGTAACCAGGTTCTTAAATATCTTCCCGATGCTTAATAAAGAAATAGAATTGTCAAACCTGGAATAAGAAATAATATTGCTGTCCACAAAAACGGCATTCCCGATGAGCAGGTCCTGCAATGTCGAGAGATTGACGGGCAATGCACTTACCTCCTTAAGATATTCGATGCTTCTGGCCGTGTAAATCTTATTTTGCTTATCCAAAATTTTTACCGAGTCTTTTGTGATCAATGCCCTGAGGGCTTCAATGCCAAAAATTGCGTTAACGGATACCCAAACTGCACTGTCCTTATACATCCTGAGAGTAGCATTCACATTATACTTCTTATCATCAGCATCTACATAGTCTACGTTCATTTTAGCCGAAAATGTTGTATACGTTATTTGATTGGCCAAGATCGCGTGATAAGTATCATCTATGAAACGTATTGAATCTTCTTTCGCATGATCGACCACGGGTGCTGCAACAGTATCCTTCTTTGTGTTGATCGCTGTCTGGATCTTTTTTGTAGGCTTGCAGGATTCGATTGCAACAATAGAAATGGTCAGAATAAAAAGAATTCGTATCATATTTATTGCTTGCCGGTATGGCCAAAGCCGCCGGCGTTTCGTTCGGTTTCGTTTAATTCGATCACAGGGACGAGGAATGCTTTTTCAACTTTCTGGATGATCATTTGAGCAATCCGGTCACCGGGCTGAATGGAATGCTGTTCCTGCGAAAGATTGATCAATATGACTTTGATCTCGCCGCGGTAATCTGCATCAATGGTCCCGGGCGTATTCAGACAAGTAATACCATGTTTTATAGCCAGGCCACTCCTGGGTCGTATCTGTGCTTCATAGCCACGGGGCAGTTCGATAAATAAGCCTGTAGGAATCAAGATCCTTTCAAAGGGTTTAATGGGAACCATCTCATTAAGGTCCGCTCTAATATCCATTCCTGAAGAATCAGCCGTTGCATATTCCGGCAAAGCATTGTTCGACCTGTTTATGATCTTAACATTAACCAATGACATGCAGACAAAGATAAGAGACAAGAGGCAAGGTACAAGGCACAAGGTTCAAGAGACAAGACACAAGGTACAAGGCTCAAGAGGTAAAGCACAAGACGCAAGGTTTAAGCGATTAAACAATTCAGCGGTTTAACTATACTCTTTCGAGAAGGGCAGTAGCATACGCAGCTATCCCTTCTTCCCGACCAATAAAACCCATTTTTTCTGTTGTGGTTGCTTTAATTGAAATGTCATTAACAGAAATGTCAATAACATCTGCAATTGTTCTTTGCATTTCAGCTACATAAGGTCTGATCTTCGGTTCTTCGAGGCAGATCGTGCTATCGATATTTACTATTCTGTATTTTTCTTTTTTTACCAACTCAAATGTTCTTTTCAGAAGGATCTTGCTATCGATATTTTCAAATTCCTTCGACGTATTGGGGAAATGCAGTCCAATATCTCCGAGGCAGGCTGCACCTAGCATCGCGTCACAGATTGCATGAAGCAACACATCAGCGTCGCTGTGACCGATAGCCCCGTTGTGATGAGAAAGTTTTATTCCCCCTATCCATAGTTCTCTTGCCTCCGCTAATTGATGAAAGTCGATCCCAAATCCGATTCGATAGGACATATGTTTTGTTTGGGCAAATATAGGAGGGTTTGAAAATGTAACTGCGCCATGATTTAAAGTCTAACTGTGCCACGGTTTGTGAGAGTCTTTGCGCTCAATCACACGGCCGGCACCGTTAAGCCACCTCAAACAAAACGTCCCGAACTATCGGGACGTCATGAAATCATTTTATATTATCTATTCATTTATTGGTCACTAGTAGTGCCGCTATTTTGTCCATCGAGGTCAAACAACAGCGAGAAGCGAAGGGTATTTGATAATGGGTTTCTGTTTACTCCGCTGCCGGAAGGAATAAGGTATGAGAAGTTCAACCCAAAAATATTGTACTTGATTCCGATACCCATGGTAAAATACTTGCGGTTACCTTTTGTGGCGTCTTCCCAAAAATAACCTGTACGCAAAGCAAACTGATTGTTATACCAATATTCTCCACCGATCGAAAATTGAAACTCTTTCATTTCCTCGCTAAAACCACCCGGGGCATCGCTAAAAGAGCTGAACCAACTGTTAACTACCCCTTGTTTGCGATAATCATCTAGTTGCTGCTGAGTGGCGGGATCAGCCGGCGGGGTTGGCACCAATAGTTTGTTGACGTCAACACCAAACATTATTTTGTTTTGTTCGTCGAAGACTTTTGTATAAGTCGTACCAAAGCCAAGATTTGCAGGAATAAAATCTTTTTGATCTGCATTATCTGTGTAAGCGATCTTAGAACCAAGGTTGGTCAACGCCGCACCAAAGGCCCAACCTGTACCGATATCATTTTTGCCTTCATAGTAAAAACCAAGATCGCCTGCTACTGCGGTACCTGCTTTGTAGTTGGAACCATTTACAGCAGCACCACCTGCCAGGTTTGAATAAATATATTTTAGCCCAACGCCGATGCCCATTTTATCCGACAACTTGCGCGAGTAACCAACGTCAATTCCAAATTCCTTTGGCCGGAATGAATTAAGGTCATTTCCCAAATTATCTGTGAACTGGATATTTCCAAGGCTGAAATAACGGACAGACGCATTGATTGCCTGGTTCTCATCAAATTTGTAATAACCTGCAAGGGAAGCAAGATATACATCGTTCAATCCAAGGTCTTTCAACCACGGCGTATAAGTAACGCCCACACCCGACTGCGACTCATTAAATGGAATTTTAGCAAGATTATAGAAACCGGAATTAGCATCTGGTGATGTAGCTACGGAGAGGTCACCCATCCCACCTGTCCTGGCATCCGGAGAAATTCTTAAGAAAGGAACGGCTGTTGTAACGACATTCAACTTATTTGTTGTCTGTGCAAATCCGATTATTACAGAAAATGTGAATGCAATTCCTAAACTGAGCTTCGAAGCAGTAGATCTCATCATCAGTAATTTAAAATTGGTGCGCAAATATAGCGGCTTTACAGTTTTATCTTAAAATATTGGACTCCGGGGATAGGCAACTAAAGAATAACCAATTTTTCCAGCTTTTCTTTCTTTTTGCCGTCAATCGAGATGACCGTAAGCCGGTATAAGTAAACGCCCCGGCCCAGCCTGTCACCAAATTCGTCACGCCCGTCCCATTCAACTTCACAAGAACGATTTCCGGCGTCATTTATTGTCTGTTTTATTGTTTTTACGACTTTACCGGTCAACGTAAATATCTGGACCTTAACCTGCAAGTTCTGGTTAGGCTTATTATGTTCAAACCAGAACTGAGTCTTAGTGGTAAACGGGTTAGGATAATTCAGAACATGATTCAAAACAAGTTCTTCGTCCTTCGAAACATTAAAATCTAAAACGTACTCCGAAGAATTATCCAGCACATCCCATGCCTTAATTTTCAAAGAGTGGATTCCCGAAGACAATGTGGGCAACTGAAAATGAACCGTGCCTTGTTGATAGCTATTTAAATCGGCTTCGTAAAAGTCGTTCAGGACAAAATATTGACGATTGTCATTATCCAGCGTGGCAACAATATCGTGGCCAATACCCGTCCCCGCCGTATTGATCCCGGATGAGTCACTGAGCTTAATGATCAGCACCGGGTTTTCGTTGGCAATGCTTCCGCTGACAAATTTGTCGTCATTTAGATAAGCTTTTATTACGGGTCCTTCCTTATCGTTGTCGGCATTGGCACCCACACCCCCAATAATGAAGTTTGTGAAATAGCCATTCGCATCATTACTTCCATTTTCAGCGTATAAACTCAGTTTTCCATTACCGAATTGGTAATTTATATCCTTAGGCACTTTGAAACTGAAGGAGAATTTTCCATTTATGACCGACGCCTTGCCCTTGTAGAGCACATTATTCTGCGCCTGGAAGGACGCAACCTGGCTGGTTGGATCATTGGCCAAGGTGTTTACTGTTTGCACCTTGTCAAAAACGACAGGATAAACTGTTCCATTAAAATCTGGCAGCAGGTTGTCCGATAAATTAGTCACTTCACCTTCTATGATCACTTTATCAGTAGCATGAATAGTGTCAGCCTGGGAAACGGTAATGCCATTTACTTTGGTTGCGCGGATCTTTAAGAAAGGATAAGCGATAATCAATGCAGGGTCCCCGAGCAAAGTGAACTTCCGGTTATTGGTAATATCCGAAGAAGTTTGATAGGTATAATTTTTCGCCGCACGGATTGACTCACCAAGGCTCTTGTATCTTCCGCTGGTGTCCCTCTGAAGTGCAAATTGAAGATAGTTGTTATTAATAACGCGGTTACTGAAAGAGAAAACGACCCTTGTTGTTGTCATCAAAGCGATGCCGCCCGTTTTTGCCCGCAACAAAATATTCTCACCTAATGAATTAATGGTTGGGTTATCATACGGTGCGAAATCGCAGGTGGCTGTGATAAACAATGGAAGCTTATTTGCATTGCTCCAGTTGTTAACAATATCCTGATCAAGGATCACTTCTTCCGCCAGCCTGTTTGATCCTCCGTGCCCACTATAGTTCCAAATAAGTGTTCCATTGTACACCTGGTTGTTGATGATTTGATTCGCCTGCGGGTAATGACTGCCACCAGCTCCGCTTTCTTGTCTAAAAGCATCGAGGTAAGTTTTTGTAATATTAAAAACCGGTGCGGTTGTTTGCGAAGTTGTCGTTAGAATCTCGGCGTCCTGCAAATGCAAATTAAAATCTTCGTCATCAGCAATAAATAGTTGATTGTTCCTCCAGGGCCCAAGGCTCTCTTTATTGAAATATGTCTCCACTTTGTCCGCATAATTTTTTGCTTCCTCTGCATTTTTCGCCGGGATCCTTCCAATGCCAATATCAAGTTGGTTAATGATGATCGTGGAATTGACATCTTCATTGTCATCCAAAAAACCAAAGAAATCATCTGACGTGTAACTGCCCAAAGGATCTAGTGAATTACCATTTTCATAAGCGGGAACAAGATTCGTGTTGTTATTTACACGGTCTTTGTAATCAAAAGAAGCATCTCCCAGAAGCAAAAGGTATTTCGGCCGATCGGACGGTGCGGAAGCAGAGCGGTCGTAAAACATTTTTACAAAATCGCGAATGGCTGAGGGATCAGGACTGCCCGAAGAAAATTCATTGTACACCTGGGCGGTTGTTGCGATCGCATATCTAAGGTTATTCCTGGCGCGATGAAAATCGGCTAGTCGTTGTGCCTGGGGTAACAAGGCTTGAGTGGTCACGATAACAAAATCGACAGGTGGGAACCCATGGAGATCCTGGTTTGAGATCTTTCCTTCTGCACTGGGTTGAAGAAAATTCGATGAATTGAATGCAACATATTCTTTCAGTTGGGTACAACTATTCGCAAACTTCAAATCGTTGCCTTGCAGGCTTGTTGATATTTTTAAGGGTGCTGCCGGATCGGTAACATCCCAAACTTGTGTCGCCTGGTTTGCGCCAGCAATATCGAACTCGGCAGCGTTATTCCCGACACTGGCCCAATCACGAAACAATAATTGATCGATCCCGTTCATTGACAAACTGCGGCGGGCAAATATTTCAAACCAGTTTAGCCATCCCTGTGAATTGAAACTGCCGGGAACATAATTGTAATTGATAGAAAGATCTGTCGACGAAACAATCGTGCTGGCCTGCGTTTTTGTCTCCTGTGCCACCGGATCATATTGACCACCGCTTACGGGAGATATAGTTATTTGCTGCAACGGTTGATTGTTCATGGAGACATCGAATCGGCTGGCAACGCCCACTGATCTTGCAAGGCAATCAGTTACTACTGTAACAGGAAAAGAGTTTTGAAAATTCGGAAAACTGAAAGAGAAATTCCGTGTAAGTGAGTGCCCGGGTGTATTTGAAAACTCTTCCCCATACCATTCTTTCCCACTCGCCAAAAAGTTTATTGTATCGAGCTCGTGAAATAACCGATCGTCAAACGAATTAACAAGAACGTTTGGAATAAAGGTACCCTGGGAATCGCCAACCCGTTTTCCATTCCCTCCCACCATTAGATAATAGTAAGCTTTGTCGCTATAAAGATTTTTTTTATGAGAGAAACGTTTGTTGACGGAGTCCTTGTCCCATTCGTCGGCTCCATTCGAAAAAAACAGGATATAATCTGCTCCATTCAAAACTCCGTCTCCCCCATCTACGATCATAATTGCATTCTCCTGCAGATCATCTGGTCTTGGAATATTGTTAGCTTCAGGTAACATGCCACCGCCATTCCCGAATAAACGTATTGAACCTGAAGAGAGGTTTGCAGCGTTTAATCCGAGCTGAGAAAGAAAGGGAATGTCGAGCTTATAGACTCCCGGCTCCTTGACCCCTATTTTATACCAATTTCCCGTGGCCAATACGGAATTAGCCTTGTAAACACGCTGAGACTGGATAGAAAGACAGGCAATAGCGGCCAATATCGATAAAACAAATTGTTTCACAGTGGCATGAAAATAAAACTAAGGAAATCCACGTTTTAAAAAAAGTAGATGCCCCTACTTGCAGTAATTTAAAGTAATTATATTCGCAATTGCGATGGGAAAAATTATTCTTCGCAGCAATATTTTTACCCTGATCGGCGTTAAATTTATTCCAATTCACAGGTTTATGCAAAAAACTATGACATTGAAAAATCTATTAATCCTCCTTTGTTGCGGAGCTGTGCTTGCTTCGTGTAAAAACGGCGGCCTTTTCGGCAAAAAGAAGTACGACAAATCAGAGGCCACAGGCTGGAACTATAATGACAAGAACATGGGTGGATTCCAGGTAGCGAAAGCCAATGAGCAGGGCTTGGGACCGGGCCTTGTGTTTGTGCAGGGCGGTACCTTTACCATGGGCCAGGTTGACGAAGATGTAATGGGCGAATGGAATAATGTTCCGCGCCGTGTATCCGTTGCTTCGTTTTATATGGATAAAACTGAGGTAACCAATCTTCATTATCGTGAATATTTGTATTGGCTGAACAAAGTGTTTGATCCTACTGCTGATCCAAACAACCAAAAAATTATTAATGGGGCCTTACCAGATACTTTATGCTGGAGAAGTGAATTAAGTTACAACGAGCCTTTGGTTGAATATTATTTCCGCCACCCGGGATTTAATAATTATCCGGTTGTGGGCGTAACCTGGCACCAGGCTTCAGACTATTGTTTGTGGCGCAGTGACCGTGTGAACGAAGGCATTCTGATCAATAAGGGTTATGTGGCAAAACAGTCTATACAGGGTGAACAACAGGAAAATAATTTCACTACTAAATCATATTTGTTAGGTCTTTACCAGGCACAGCCGGGTAAAGGTGCTACGTCAAAAAAGAATCCTCTTAAAACGCCACAGGGAACTCCGCGTACTACAGTAAGTTTCGAAGATGGTTTATTACTTCCGAATTATCGTCTCCCGAGTGAAGCCGAGTGGGAATATGCCGCTTATGGTTTGATCGATCAAAACCCGAGACCCAGCACCAAGGAAGGCAAAAGAGGTGAAGAGCTTGCCATGAATAAACAAGTTTACCCCTGGTCACAAAATGTGTATGGATTACGTGACACACGTCATGGAAGCTGGCAGGGTTCATTCCTTGCAAACTTCAAGCGTGGTTCTGGTGACGTTGCGGGTGTGGCCGGTGGTTTGAATGACCGTGCATTCTATACTTCTGAAGTAAAATCATTCTTTCCTAATTCATTCGGTCTGTATAATATGGCAGGTAACGTAAGTGAGTGGGTACGCGATGTATATCGTCCTTTGACGAACATGGACCTTGCTTCAGAAGACGAAACAAATCCTTTCCGCGGTAATAAATATCAAACCTTATACAAGAATTCGAACGGAGAAGCTGAAATTGACAGCATTGGCCAGGTGAAAATGCGCGATGTTACCGATTCAGAAAGCAGAAGCCGCCGCAACTATCAGCGCGGAAACGTGATTAACTACCTGGATGGTGATAGCTTATCTCAGTCACAGTATGGTTATGGGATCACTACACTCATAAGTGATCATTCCCGAGTTTATAAAGGTGGTAGCTGGAACGATCGTCCTTACTGGTTAAGTCCTGGCACACGCCGTTTCCTTGAAGAAGATCAATCTATGAGCACACTTGGTTTCCGCTGCGCGATGGACCGTATGGGTAGCCCTGAAGGTAACAAGAGAAAAACCGGTAACTGGTGGAAGAGCAAACGACAGAATACACGAAAGAAATAACTCAGAAATAGAACAAACCAAAGTCCCGGCAACAATGCCGGGATTTTTTTTACCATCATCCTACCTTTGCGGCATGAAAATTTCGGAACTGTATGAGATCTACAAGAAATATCCTTCCGTACAAACCGACACACGCAAAATAATAAAGGGAGATATATTCTTCGCGCTCAAGGGACCTAATTTCAACGGAAACGAATTTGCACAAAAAGCGATTGATGAAGGAGCATCTTACGCGGTAATCGATGAAAAGGAGTTTGAGATAGAAGGTAAAACAATCCTTGTAGCAGATGTATTGATTTCTCTTCAGCAGCTGGCAAATCATCACAGGCAGCAATTCACTATACCTTTCATTGCAATAACCGGAAGTAACGGGAAGACAACGACCAAAGAATTAATTCATGCGGTGCTCTCCACTACATACATTACGTATACTACTGAAGGAAATCTTAATAATCATATTGGCATCCCGCTTACCCTTTTAAAAATAAAAGGCGATGCTGAAATGGCCGTGATCGAAATGGGAGCTAATCATATTGGTGAAATTGCTTCTTACTGCGCGATAGCCCAACCTACACATGGACTGATCACAAATTGTGGTAAGGCACATCTTGAAGGCTTTGGCAGCGAAGAAGGAGTTCGCAAAGCAAAAGGCGAGTTATTCGACCATTTGAGAACGTTAACACATGGCTACGCTTTTGTAATGTGGGACTACGATTATTTGCAGAAAATGAGCAAGGGAATAAGTGGCATCATTAAATACGGAACGGGAGGAGATGCACACATAATCGGCAGAGTTCTAAAGAATGATCCCCTGCTTGAAGTCGAAATTTTACAAGGTCTTGATGAAAAAGAAATAAGAACCCAATTGGTCGGAGAGTATAACCTTCCAAATGTTCTTGCTGCAGTAACGATAGGAAAATTTTTCAAGGTGCCGGATGCAAAAGTTAAGTCTGCCATAGAAACTTACACTCCGTCAAACAGCCGCTCACAACTGATTCAAAAAGGAGACAACAAGATCATCCTCGACGCCTACAATGCAAATCCCAGCAGCATGAAACTGGCCATCGAAAATTTTTCAAAAATGACGGGTGATAAAGTTTTAATCCTTGGATCAATGGCAGAGTTGGGAAATGATAGCGAAAAAGAACATAAAGCATTGGTGAAACAGATCGGCGATCATACCTGGAAGGACGTTGTACTCGTAGGGAATGAATTTGAAAAAGTGTCTCATTCTTTTCGGCAATTCAAAAATTCGGATGAGGTCAGTGACTGGCTCCAAAAACAAAAATTAAAAAACACGCACATCCTGATCAAGGGAAGCCGGAGCATGCAGATGGAAAAAGCACTTAAAGAATAACCGAAATGGCAAGATTCTGGTGGTCAGACCCATTAAAAGAAAGTTTATGGAAACAGAAAACAAAAGAGAAAGTTTTAATGACATTATACAGGAAGATAAACCTGTACTCATCGATTTTTTTGCTGAGTGGTGTGGTCCGTGTAAACTGATGAAGCCGATATTGACAGAACTGCGACAGAGATTGGGCGATAAGATCCGCATTTTGAAAGTTGATGTGGACAAAAGTCCTGTCGTATCTTCTGCATTTGACATACAGAGCGTACCCACTTTAATGTTGATCCAAAATAAAAATATCGTATGGCGGCAGGCAGGCGTTGTACAGGCCGCGCAATTAGAAAAAATCATTACTCAATTTTTGCCATCATAAAATGAATCCAGACGAAAAAAAATCGAGAGGTTATTTATTAACTACATTAGGTTGCAAATGTCCAAGATGCAGGGAGGGAAAACTATTTAAGAATCCAACCAGTGTAAGACTGAAAAGGAATATGGAGATGAATAAGCATTGCCCTGTGTGTGGTCAGCCAACAGAAATTGAAGTGGGATTTTATTACGGCACGGCTTACGTAAGTTATGTACTCAGTGTTGTTATTTGTGTGCTGAGCCTTATGGTATGGTGGCTCACGATCGGTTTATCCGTTGATGATAACCGCTTCTTTTTTTGGTTAGGATTCAATGCAATCCTATTAATAGTTCTTCAGCCATGGCTGATGCGTTTGTCAAGAAGCATCTGGATATCTTGGTTTGTGAAATATGATCCCCACTGGAAGGAACATCAACCTGTTGATGTAAGTGAGAGGCTGAACCAGGACCAGGCAAATAATTGGTAGCGAACCAAGGGAATACACCCCTTGGGATTTTATTTATGATAAATTTCAAAATTTTTAAAAAGAAAGAAATTCAGGGAAATATAAAAGATATTAGCCTTTAGTCCGCCGTAAGGTTTTATACCTGCATTGTCAGTAAAATCCTGGTTGTGAAACTCGCTTAGATAATACTTGAATTTCAAATTTGTTCCATAAGGGAACTGGACCCCTGCAAGAAAACCATGCTGAAATATTTCCTGTCTATCGCTGAACCAGCCTGTGATCTTATCGGTCTTATCACCACTTATGTATGTCTTTTCCTTGTAAGACATTGCTAATTCAATTTCATACCCAGCGTAGAAAAAAATTTTTTCAAGATTTCCAACTTTAAAACCTAAGGGAATACCCAGGTTATAAGACCGGAATTTTTTCTTATAATTAAGTGAATCGGCTGGATCAATATAGTCCTTCGTTATGTAACCCACATTTCTCAATGCAAGCCCGGTAAAAAGACCGAAATTTTTATTCACGTCCTTATTAAGCATTGCCTGCAAATTAACAACAGGTGAAAAGCGCATAGTGGAACTTAGGCTGTTCCCGTGTTGGTCAACATTGGCAAAAGAAAAAATAAGTTCTCCTCCAGTGGTCCAATATGCTTTTGATTTCCCTTTTTCTGACTGGCTGAAACCGTTAACTGTAAATGAAACGCCAACTAAAGCCAGGCAAATGATCGTCTTGATTTTCATAATCTAATATTTAGCTAGTAAATCAGGTTATTATCTTTTTATTTCATCCATCTTCTCTTTCATCACTAATAATGTGATCAGAGAAGCATTTTGCGATTAATTTTTTTGTGAAGTTAAATAAGAGTTTGATGACCGATCAAATCCTGAGGGTGTGTCCATCATGTTTTTCTTGCCTTAAATTCCAACACTTGAAGGCTCATTAGAGGCCACCCCATTATAACATACCTTTACGCTGCAGCATAAAAGCGCACTCAAACATTATCATTATAGGCTCTGGTGGCGCAGAAAATGCGTTTGCTTTGACACGACAAATATAAATGTTATAAGGTTGCCATTTATTGGAATGGGAAATGCCCCAAATGAAAAACTCACGGCAGTTCCTTCTTTGAGCCAAGCTCATATGTTGACGCAGATGAGATCAACGGAATAATAACTTTCATGAAGCTTGTGAAGCAATCACCGGAGGCTTCCGTGTATACCGAATATGTGTATACACCGAAAGGCGATTTAATGCAGCCGCCTATACTTAGGCTCTTGTTTGGGGACATAATATTTACTCATTTTTTTTCATTTCAAGGGTTAAATATTTTTCCAAATTTTTTGCTTGATTTTTTCTCATTTCTCCTTCCGATAAGCTGAGTGCAAGTTTTTCAGCCATTATTGCTGAAGCATAATCTTTTTTCGCCGCATAAATTGCCGCCAGCACATCAAAAAAAGCAGGCGAATTGAATTTGGTTTGTTTAATTCCTCGCATAGTGGCATCGTATGCTATTCGAAGTAATTCGGAATCCACGTCACCTTCCATGTGCGCTACTTGCCAACCCATGACCAAATATGTATTTGGTCTTACATAAATGAATTTTGAAAGTAACTGTTGCCCATAATTAATGGCGCTGTCAACATGGTTTGTCCTTACTGCCTGGTTGAATTTCAATAAGATTTTTTCTGCATTAATCCCTGATATATATTCTTCTCTTAAATGATTTAGATCGTAATGATCTTCTATAACATCTTCTAAAGTTTTATCTATTGTTGATGGGTCACCCATGTAAACAATTTTACCATTTCTGTCGATGAGAAAGGAGGTTGGTAGATTGCCAAATCCACTCTTTTGCATCAATGGATGAAGCCAAATTCCTTCTTCACTATCTTTTATCGAAGGAAAGACCCATGCAATATTATAATTCATTATGGAATCTTTTCTCAAAATAAACTTCTTTACATTTTCAAGAGTATTTCCATATTTGTCTTCACTTGTAATTCCTATTACTTCCAAACCTTTTGACTTATATTTATTTTGTAATTCGGTTAAATGCGGCATCCCAACAATACATGGAACGCACCAAGTAGCCCACAAATCGACCAAATAGATTTTGCGATTTTCAAAAAGTTCAAGTCCTCCATTCTTTATCCATTGATCAATTTTTAACTCAGGTACATTGTCACCAATTGTCAATTGTTCAGATTGAGCAAACAGTGTAAAATTGAAGGAAGTTACAGCCGCTAGTAGAATAACAACATAGTTATTTTTCATGTATTTAAATTACTGAAATGATTGTATTCGTCCAGCGAAGTTTAACAGCCACTTGATTGTCTTCTGCCAAGACATTCATTTTTGAAGCTGAAACCCAAAAAAATAGTGTTGAAATGAGATTGAGATATCCTGCTAAAACAATTGCGCGAAAAAGGAAAGGTCCCTTATTTATTCAGGTAAGTTTCTTCGATCAAATCGATTATTATTCCAACATCGTCACCATGGAGTATTGTAGTCGGATGTAGGTGCACGATATGTTGTGCATATCAACAGCAGCGTTCGCTGGCTTGTATCTACAAATGTAGCGAGTCAGCTTACCGCTGAATTGCGAGGTCGATTTACTCAAAACTGTAAACTCGAAACCGGGGAATCTTGAATATTTCGGCTGAATCTTAAATAAGCCGTGGGTTGATCGAGGTTCAACAAGACGAAGGCGATGATTTTTCTCGATTTTCAAAATCGCCAATAGTTCTGGAGGAACGTTTGATTGATCTATAATTGTAGCGCCTGTCCCCGTAAGGTCTATAAATTGCATTGATTTGCTCCCTCATCTGCTCCCAGTAAGATAAAAAGCGATGAAACTATTTACAGAGAAGCATTTCAACACAACTAATTTGCGGAGACTGAGGGATTCGAACCCTCGATACGGTTTCCCGTATACACACTTTCCAGGCGTGCCTCTTCAACCACTCGAGCAAGTCTCCGGAGGGCAGCAAAAATAATGAAACTATTTTACCAGTAATTTGTAGGGGCATCATTTACTTTTCATTTAGGTCAGCTGCCTTTTTTTAGAGCCGGGTAGTGTTTCACAAGCTCTTGTCGACTTGCGTAATATTAGATTAACTAATTCAGCCATCATAAAAAAGGTGTTAAGTCGGGGCTCATTCAATTCAAAAAAATAAAGTTGATTTATCTTAATTTGGATAGCGATATCCCAATTGATTCATAACAAATGAAGCGACGCGCATTTATAAAAAGTACAGGAGCTGCTGGTCTAATTACTGTTTTTGATCCTTCTGGCGTGCGCCAATTGGTTGGCACCAATATAGGATCAACTCTTGAAAAAAATTTTAAAGATCCTCCGACATCGGCATTTCCCCAGGCCTTTTGGTTCTGGATGAATGGCAATGTTACGAAAGAAGGTATCACGCTTGACCTTGAAGCAATGAAAGAAGTGGGTATTGGAGGCGTGATCAATTTTGATGTGGGAACGGGCATTCCCAAAGGCCCGGTAACATATTTGAGTGAAGAGTGGCGGCAATTAAAAAAGCATGCTATGGAAGAATGTGACCGGCTTGGACTCGAATTTATCATGCACAATTGTCCCGGCTGGTCGGCCAGTGGTGGTCCCTGGATTACTCCTGAATTGGCAATGCAGGAAATCACATGGAGCGAAACTTATGTTGCAGGCGGCAAGCAAATACAGCTCAATTTGCCAAAGCCAGCGAACAGGTTGAATTATTATAGAGACATCGCTGTAATCGCTTTTCCCTCGCTTGAAGGAGAGGACCTCCTGCAAACCGTTAAACCTTCTTCGCACGATGGCCCGGTTGATATGAACCTGTTGACGGGCAAGGACCCAAAAGGTGTTATCGTTGAACCTGCGCAGGGTGAGGATGCATGGCTGCAGTTTGAATTTGCACAACCTTATGAAGCGAAGCTTATCACTTTTTTCATTTCAGCTATCGCCACTGACAAAACGAAAATGAAACCCATTGATTTTGGAGAGCCGACATCGATCTTATTAGAAGCTTCTGATGATGGTATTCAATTTCACACTGTCATACGCATCAATACTGGTCTTGAAACAGAACTCTTATTAGGCGATAAGTTTATCGTCTTTGATCTTCCTGTTACGAAGGCAAAATATTTTCGACTTTCATCTTCCGGGATAAGACGGTATAAACAAGTGCAATTTTCGGGGATCACAAGGTTGAAAAACTGGTTTGAAAAAACGAATCACCGCGCACGCAATTATATGTATGTCTCCGACGCTTCCACTATTGAAAGGATCAACGACCAGGTTGTTCCGGATGGATCCGTAATTCATTTTGACAATATCTTAGATATTTCGCTGTTGGTCGACGATGGTTTGCTGAACTGGAATGCTCCTGCTGGCAACTGGACTATTTTACGGGTTGGATTCACTCCCACGGGAGCTCTTAACCACGCTGCACCTGATACAGGTATTGGATTGGAGTGTGATAAATATAATTCTTCAGCAATCACGTTTCACTTCACCAATATGATGAAGGACCTTCTGCCTGCAATGAAGCCATTAGCTGCAAAAGGAAAAGCAGGATTAGAAATCGACAGCTACGAAGCTGGTGGACAAAATTGGACAACCGGCTTTGAACAAGCATTCGCCAATCGATGGAAGTACGACATCAAAAAATTCCTTCCCGTTCTCGCAGGTGGAAGGATAGTTGATAGTGTTGACAAAACAGAACGCTTTCTTTGGAATGTTCGAAGGACCCAGGCTGACATGATCGCTGAAAACTATTATGGACGATTTCATGAATTATGTCATCAATATGGAATCACTTTTTACACCGAACCTTATGAGTCGGGCCCCATGGAAGAAATGCAAATTGGCTCCAAACCAGATATCAATATGGGTGAATTCTGGAATGGGATATCTTCATCTGCTCCTGCAAAAACAACTATACTGAGAACTCCAAAGTTGGCCTCTTCTGCTGCTCATATTAATGGTCAGAAAATAACTGGCGTAGAATCCTACACGTCGGAACCGGATTCAGCTCGCTGGCAGGAATATCCATTCGCGCTGAAAGCCCTGGGAGATAAAATACTTACCACAGGTGTGAATCGCATGGTGATTCACCGCTACGCTCATCAACCGCATCCGTCGGCCTCTCCCGGCATGACCATGGGTCCCTGGGGAATCCACTTCGACAGGACAACGACCTGGTGGAAACAAAGCAAAGCGTGGTTGAGCTATTTGGGAAGATGCCAATATATGTTGCAGGAAGGCCGTTTTTGTGCCGACCTGCTCTATTTCACGGGTGAAGATGCAAACATGTACACGAAAGCAATTCCGGACGACCTAAAACCCCGGCCACCGCAAGGTTATAGTTATGACATTATCAATGCAGAGACGATCTTCAAAAGCATGAAGATCACAAATAATAAAATTGTTTTAACCAGTGGGATGACATACAGAGTTTTTATTTTTCAGGATTTCAAAATTATAACACTGGCCTTGCTGAAAAAGCTTAAAGAATTAACGCTACAGGGAATGATATTAGTGGGCGAAAAGCCGGTACATTCCGCAGGACTTGCTGATGATGATAAGGAATTTGTAAAGATTGTAAAGGAACTTTGGGAGGACAGCATTATCGCAGGAGAAAAGAAACTCGGAAATGGACGATTGTTTTGGGGTCAACCTCTCGAGTCTGTATTTCGCCAATTAAACATCAAGCCGGAATTTGAATATTCCTCGTGCTCAGGAGACGCACCGATACTTTACACACATCGCGAACTCGCGAATGAAGATGTTTTTTTTGTTTCGAATCAAAGAAGATCATATGAAGAATTAGTCTGCACGTTCAGAACAAAAAACAAACAGCCAGAAACGTGGGATCCTGTGACAGGTGAAACCAGGCCGATCGCATTTTATGAATTAACAGGTGACCGGGTCAGAGTCCCTGTCAACCTGGAACCCTACGGTTCTGTATTTATTGTATTTAGAGATCGTGACGCTTCACGTCATTTTCAATCGATGACGAGGGATAATGGAATTGTGGTCAGCACAAAAAATTTCCCTGCTGTGTCAGGGCAATCTTACATGGATATTTTTAATTCTTTTACAATTGTATTTTGGGCAAAACCTGAAATAAATATTTTGCTGGATCCCATTTTTACAATGGGTGCAATTAGCCAACCATGGACCGAGTACTACGCGATCTATCCACAATCGGGCTATGAGCTCTCTGGAGATGGCCACGCTACCTGTGGGATCGCTGTTGGTCGCAACGGGATTGCAGTGTGGGAAAATGCTAAAACTAATCCTATCCTGGTGTTGGCAGCGCCAATTGCAATCGCTGGATGGAGTCACATTGCCATAAAATATGAACGCAGTGTTCCTGGCGTTTATGTCAATGGCAAGGCTGTCGCAAAGGGGAAAAAAAGTGAAAGCATTGTCCATCCTGCTCCGGAGAAAGCAAACCTTAAAGAAGTTAGTTCTTACTACAACGGCGACATGATCAAACCTATGATTTATGCCAACGCTTTAAGTGAAGAAGACATAAAGAAACTCGCAACAAAAACTCCCTCGTTTGAATCGTCTCCTTTTACTATCGAAACCGCTGCCAGAAGAAAACGAGGTTTGTTGATCAGCCAAAATGGAAATTATGCTTTGACGGATAATGTTGGTAAGACCTTAACGTTTACGATCTCAGGTATTGAGAAGCCAGTTGAAATAGATGGGCCCTGGCGGGTGAATTTTCCTTCGCAACTCGGTGCGCCTCCGCAAATTTCTTTGCCTGAATTGATTCCGTTACACCAACATTCGGATGCAGGCGTAAAATATTTTTCCGGCACTGCTGTCTATTCAAAGAGTTTTTCGATCACCAATAAATTTACAGGTAGCAAACATTGGTTCTTAGACCTGGGAAGAGTTGAAGTGATCGCTGAGGTAAATTTAAATGGTCACGAGTTTGGAATTTTATGGAAACGGCCCTATCAAATAGATGTCACAGACTATTTGCAAAATGGACTAAATAAACTCGAGGTTAGAGTAACTAATTTATGGCCTAACCGGCTTATCGGTGATGAGCAAGTACCTGATCCGGATAAATTTGCTCCCGGTGGCGGTACTAGTGGCCGCGCGGGGTTATTCAGCGGTAACATTGAACAGTTACCGGATTGGTATCTGAATGGTCGACCAAAACCCGTTAACGGCCGGATTGCTTTTACCACGTGGAAACATTATACAAAGAATGCACCTCTCTTGGAATCAGGGTTGATCGGTCCCGTTAAATTGATCCAGGCGGCGATGAAGCAATTGTAATTTTAAACTGAAATAATACCCATCAACAAATTTGAACCACGTCCATATTAAGTATCGCCCCAAGTTTTTTGATCTTTGATGCGATATGTCCCACGCCCACTGCGCAATGATGCGCAGGACCCTGGCTGTTCCAACTGTTAACGAAATCTCTGGCACTCAACGAAAATTTATACCGGCTATTGGTATTCCCTATTTCGAGAATAGACCCGGAAACAGACTCCGCTTCAGCGATCAACAGCTTTAATTTTCCTCCTTGTTGTTCAGCTACCGATAGTAAGGTCACGGGACCATTTTTAACAGACATCTCTATCGATAATCCTTTCCCAACTTTACCATGGTACACACCGAGGGGACGCACTTTTGTTTTTCCTTCCGCGATCGCAATGTGGCCCGGGCCATCGTGACCCATCAGTACTACATCCTTTTCAAAATCCATTGCATAAAACTCCGTGAATGATCCGCCCGCGCCAAAACTGTCCATGATCTTCATCGCCTGGGCGTTCTTAATTTCGTATTCTCCCGCGACGGGAATTCTTCGCGCTGTCAACAATGAATTTCCCAGGATGATTGAGCTCATCGTGTCTTCGTTGTCGTCGACACCACTTCCCTTGTAATAATAAGCCATGGATCCCAGCTTGTATTTGTCAACAAGTTTGTCAAGAGCTACAGATGTTTTTGCTGCTCGTTCCAATTCTTCTGTAGAACAACCAGGTTGAACATCGAATGTTTCGTGAAAATATCTTACGCGTTCTTGCAGTTCTTTTTCCAATACCTCTTTTCTCAGCGCGGTGAGTTCATCTATCTCGATCAATTCTATGTGTCCTCCGAAACAGGCGTAATGCATTGTGAAATCAGAATAAATATCCAGCATACCGCTGTAATAATGTCCCATGCATCCCATTCTATTATTCGACATGGTATTTGCCACCTGGGCCGCCTCGATCCATTCAGTAATTTCGTTCCAGCAGATCTCATCATCGTGCAGAATACCGGTAACCTGATGAAATTTGATACCTGTACGGTTGAAAACATTTGCGATCTCCGGAACATTACACGCAGAACAATACGCCAGCCATTCACCGGTCTTCTTTGTTGTGTCGGTCATTTTATTAAATGCATCGTAATCGATTGCTTTCTTGGGCGCCAGGTTCAAAATGATAACCGGAACTTTAGCTCGTTGCACGACCGGCAGTACTGTTGAGGAAAGTGCATAAGTAGCCACGTAGAGAAAAATAACATCTACATCATTCCTGCGAAATTCCCTTCCAGCCTCAAATGCTTTTTCTGCTGTATCGATCAGCCCCAGGTTTAAGGTCTGGGGACAAGCTGCTTTTAACTTTTCATAGACAACATCAAGCTGAGACTCCAATCTTTCTCTTAATCCTTCAAACTGTTCCCAGTAAGCATTCAGCCCAATTCCAAACAATCCTATCTTTAATCCTGGGGTGTGCATGTGAATCAAGTTATATTTTCAGATGCAAGATCGAGACTTCTAAGCATAGCTGATAAAAGTTAGATCCATCATCATCTCTCCAATAAATATCTTAGAACTGTAAAAGAAAGGCTGTCCCCTCTCCTTCTACCGATTGCACCTGGATATTTCCACGATGAAGCATCATGATCTGCTTGCAAAGGCTAAGGCCGATGCCACTGCCATTTTTCTTTGTACTAAAAAAGGGAACAAAGATCTTGTCGAGCAATTCAGGAGGCATCCCGTTTCCGTTATCCGCGATCCTAATGACAGTTCTGTAATTGGAAGCAACGTAAGCCGACAACACGATCTTCGGAGCTGTGCTGTCTTTTATGGCTTCGATGGCATTTACTACAAGATTGATAAGGACTTGCTCGATAAGGTTCACGTCAACTTCGAGTTGGAGTTCCATATCCTTTAAAATAGTTTCCAGCTCAATGTCTTTTTGTTCAAGGGTAGGCTGCATCAACTGGAGGAGGTTGCCAAACAATTCCCGTACATAAACTTTTTTTAAATTCAGCGTTGTGATCTTATTCAGGTTGCGGTAGGTCTCGGCGAATTTTAATAAGCCCTCGCTCCTTCTCTTAATGGTATCAATTCCTAACTCAAGATCATCAAGCGACCCGCTATCATCATTCAAAGAAGTAACTGATTGCTGCAGCCGGTGTTTTAATGTGTCTGCTAAAGATGAGATTGGGGCTACCGAGTTCATGATCTCGTGCGTCATCACGCTTAATAATTTTTGCCATGCCTTTGCCTCTGTTTCATCCAATGCCTCATTTACATTTTGAAAAGCAACCAGCTTATAAATCTTTCCTTCCGTCTGGAATGCCGTTGCAGAAAGCAATACTTTGAATGATGTTCTTTCAAAATGGGCAGAAGCGATCTTGCTGATACCCGGCTTTAATAGCAGTACCTCTTTGTATAATCCGTCATCCCTCCTTTCGAGGGAATGTATGGTTTTCAGGTAAGGCAACTGCATCATCTTTTTCAGCGACTCATTCATCCAAACTACTGCGCCCGTTTCTTCTTCGTACGAAAGGATACCGGTATCAACCAGTTCCAGGATCTTTTGAAGATATTGATATTGGGTTTCTTTTTCTTTACTGATGACCTTAAAAGTTGTGTTGATTTCGTTAAATCCCTTGCGCATAGGTTGCAACTCAATAGGGGCATGTTTCACATCAAAATATCTTGAAAAATCGCGATAGTGAACAGATTCCACAAACTCATTTAGCTCATCTTGCGCCTTTTTTTGAAAACGGAAAATATCAATGAGCTGGTAAATAATAACCGGCGCCGCTATTAAAAGGTAAACGTACCATTGCTTCACTACCAGGAAAGAAGTCAATGAGAGTGTTATAAACAGAAACAACACCCTTATTAAAATTCGCCACTCAAAATTTTTAAAATTCATGCCAATAAAGATTCAAGGTACAAGGCTCAAGGTACAAGGCTCAAGGTACATGGAATATGGCTTAAGGGACAAGGTTTGCGTCTGTTATTACGACTTGTGTTTTGTCGCTTGTGCCTTGCGCCTTTATATATCATACTTACTTAATCTCCTGTACAAGGCAGTTCTCGTTAATCCTAATTCTTTTGCAGCCTTTGTAATATTACCGTTATGTTTTTCGATGACTTTGAGAATAGTGTTTTTTTCAATGGCACTCAATTTTAGCTCAGCCGGTTCATTTTCAGAAACAGAGTGTGTTTCGAGAGGTGAGAAAATAAGATCTTTTGGCTGGAGTACTTCGTCGTCAGCCATGATCACGGCCCGTTCAATAGTATATTGCAGTTCACGAACGTTGCCCGGATAATTGTAGCTTAACAATTTCTCCGTTGCCTTTTTATCAAATTCAGGTGTGATCTTCATGTATTTATTGCTGTACATCCTGGCAAAATGCCTGGCTAATAAAACTATATCGTTCCCCCTCTTACGAAGAGGTGGCATCATGATCTCAACCGTGTTAATTCGATAAATAAGATCTTTCCTGAACCTGTTCTCATTCCCCAACTCAGCCAAAGAAACATTGGTAGCACAGATCAGGCGAATGTCAATGGGAATTATTTCATTGCTTCCAATTCTTGATATCTGTCGGTTTTGAAGAACACTCAAAAGTTTTGCCTGCTGGTGGAGTGAAATATTTCCTATTTCATCAAGGAAAAGCGTACCACCATTTGCCATTTCAAATCTTCCTATTCTGTCTTCTCTGGCATCGGTAAATGCTCCTTTCTTGTGTCCGAACAATTCACTTTCAAACAACGATTCGGTCAGAGCTCCCACGTCAACTTTAATGAATGGTTTCTCTGCTCTCATCGATTGCTGATGAATGGCCTTCGCGATGAGGTCCTTTCCTGTTCCGTTTTCTCCCAGTATTAAAATGTTTGCATCTGTTGGAGCGATCTTGCTAATCTTAAGAAATATCTCTTCCATCACTTCCGATTCCCCGATCAATTCTTTCCCGATCACTGAATCTCCGTTCTGCTGACTAACCGGAACGATCTTGTTCTCCCTTTTTCTCAACGCTTCTTTTATGATGCCGAGCAATTTCTCATTGTGCCAGGGCTTGATCACAAAATCTGTCGCCCCTTCTTTTAACGAGCGTACCGCGAGATCGATGTCACCGTAAGCTGTGATCATAATGACAGACACATCAGATTTTATTTTCCTGATCTCTTTCAGCCAAAATAATCCTTCGTTACCGGTGTTGATCGAACTGGTAAAATTCATATCGAGCAACACAACGTCATACGCATCCTTCAAAAGCCATCGGAGGTTTTGCGGATTTTTTTCAGTAACCACATTTTTAACCTCGGTCTTGAGTAATAACCTGACCGCGGTTAGTACATCCTGGTCATCATCAATCACCAATATAGACGCGTTCTTTAAATTCATCGTCGGTGTAAGCTGAGAATACAAGGCGCAACGGATTTAAGTGTTTTCAATTAAGAAATGGTGTTATCCATTCTGTTGGCCCTATCTCAATGCTGCAAGTATACCATAAATACAAAGCGATGGCAACTAAATTTTTATAAAAAAAGGGCGGAAAAGACTGTATCAAAAGCGGACAGTTATTGTATCATAAACGAACGTCTTCGTAGATTCGGGTAGATTTAAATAACTGGTAATCATTATGGTTTCAGATTGGCATATTCTTCCCATTTTGGAAACCAGTTTTGTAAGTTTTTTAGTTCACGTTCAGAGCCGGTCCCGGAAAATTTTTTTAAACGAGCTACTCCGGCGATTGGCTCTGAACTTCTCAACAAGACAGCTTAAGGAACAACAAACAAAAACAATAAATCGCTAATACGTGGATAGAGTTGTAAAGAAAAAAAAATGGAACAGAAAACGGATCTTAACCATTACTGGCATTGCCGCACTTGTCCTTTTGATCGTGCTCAGTTATTTATATACTTCAGGGAAGAGTAAATTGAATGTAGATCTCGAGCGCATTACTGTTAGTGAAGTAAAAAAAGGACCCTTCCAGGAAACTATTCCCGTGAATGGAGTCGTGCTGCCACTTACAACCATTTACCTGGATGCTATTGAAGGTGGTCGGGTGGAAGAAAAATATGTTGACGACGGGACCACGATGAAAAAGGGCGAGCCGATCCTTCGACTGTCAAATACCGATCTCCAACTCGGTCTTGTAACACAACAGACCAATGTATACAACCTGCTTACACAGATGCAGATCTCAAAAAACGCCGCAGAACAAAACACTGTTACCAAGTTGAACCAAATGACTGATGTAGAAAGCCAGTTAAAAGAAGCAGAACGAATCTATTTGTTAGACAAAGGACTTTATGAGCAAAAAGTAATCGGCCTGCAAGAATTTAAAAAATCCGAAAACGACTATAATTATTACCTGCAAAAGAAAAAACTGACTCAGCAACTTCTGCAACAGGACTCAGCTTCAAATGAACAACAGGTTTCGCAGGCAAAACAATCTTATGAAGGATCGCAAAATGCCCTTAATGTGATGCGCCAGAAAGTAGGTGACCTTATTGTTCGCGCTCCTGTTGATGGCCAGCTCACGTCACTTGACGCAGAGATTGGTCAATCAAAAAATAAAGGCGAACGCCTCGGCCAAATTGATGTGCTGAGTGGATTTAAAGTAAGAGCTGATATCGACGAGCATTATCTTTCACGGATCATCATCGGCTTGTATGGCACGTTTACATTTGCTAACAAGGATTATAAACTGGTCGTTAAAAAAGTGTACTCTGCCATTTCTAATGGTCGCTTCCAGGTGGATATGGAATTTGTGGGTGATGTGCCCCAGGGAATTCGCCGCGGCCAGACTTTACAAATACGCCTTGCTTTCAGCGATGAAGTAGAGGCTGTGCAAGTTGCCAAGGGTGGTTTTTACCAGCAGACCGGCGGCAATTGGATCTTTAAAGTAAGCGATGATGGTAAAAAAGCTTACAAAGTTGACATACAGCTTGGCAGGCAAAACCCGGACTATTATGAAGTATTAAGCGGATTAAAGCCCGGCGACAAGGTTGTCACATCCAGCTATGAGAACTATGGAGACATGCAGGAATTAGTATTGAAGAAATAAAAACAAAAACTTATGAGGAAGAAAATTATATACGCGGTAGTCACGCTTGTAGTGTGCATAGGTTCCTCATCATTTAAACAAGTGTGTAACGATAATGACGTTCAAGCGTCTTATAAAGAAAAGATCCGGGTAAACATATGCCCGTTAAAATCTCAGCAGGAACTAAATATTTCACCTCTTTATAATCTTTTGGAGATCTAAACCGATATATCACCTTAAAATAAACACAATGATCAAGATCAAAGACCTCGAAAAAATTTACAGAACTGAAGAAGTTGAGACCGTAGCATTAAACAAACTGTCGCTGGAAGTAAAGGAAGGCGAGTTTGTTGCTATCATGGGTCCTTCCGGTTGTGGAAAATCCACTCTACTAAATATACTCGGGTTACTTGATGATCCTGATGAAGGAAGCTTTCAATTTAATGGTATCGAGGTGGCAAAATTCAACGAACGCAAAAGGGCTGATCTGCGCAAACATAACATAGGCTTTGTTTTTCAGAGCTTCAACCTGATCGATGAGCTCACGGTTTTTGAAAATGTTGAGTTGCCTTTGATCTATACTGGTGTTAAATCCGCAGACAGGAAAAAACGTGTGGAAGAAGTATTGGATAAAATGCAGATCATGCATCGTCGTAATCACTATCCTCAGCAACTTTCAGGTGGTCAGCAACAGCGTGTAGCGGTTGCCAGGGCAGTGGTTAACAGGCCTAAACTTATCCTTGCCGACGAGCCTACCGGAAATCTTGATTCCAGTAACGGGAACGAAGTAATGACCTTGCTTACAGATCTGAATGAACAGGGAACTACGATCATAATGGTTACCCATAGTGAACATGATGCTCGTTACAGTCATCGTATCGTAAGAATGCTTGACGGACAAACCGTGTTGGAAAATATAATGGTGTGATTCGGTGAGTGGTGAATGGCGAGTGGTGAGTAGGATGACGGAAACCAAATGCTTTCCAATTCACAATTGACCACTGACCATTCACAAAAAGTATAGCCATGATTAAAAATTATTTGAAAATCGCCTCCAGTAATTTAGGGAGGCGCATGATATTTTCTTCGATAAATATCAAGGGGCTGGCTGTGGGTATGGCAGCCTGTTTTCTTATTTTTTTATGTGTCCGTTTTGAAGGAAACTATGATTCTCCTCATAGCAGTGACCGCATTTTGATAGCAACTGGAATTCTGGCAACTCTTACTGCTTTATACACTATTAGTTTTAGTTTCTGGATCGTTAAGGCCACCATGTCAAATGCCGGGAAATCACGGCGAACTGAAAAGAATAAAGGCTATAAGCTAATGGCTGATAGCTAAAACCTTTTTTATGATCAAAAATTATTTCAAGACGGCATGGAGAAATCTTTTACAGAATAAGACATTCTCCCTGATCAATATTTTCGGGTTGGCTCTTGGGATGACGTGCAGCTTGGTGATCATGCTCTGGCTAAAGGATGAAATGAACAAAGATAAATTTCATCAGAATGGCAAAAGGCTTTACCGCGTGATGGAGAATCAGTCCTACTCGGGTAACATATCGACTTTTGACGCCACTCCCGGCATATTAGCCGAGAATATTGTAAAAGACATTCCGGACATCCAGATGGCGAGTCAAATGTTGTGGGAAGAAGAACCGCTATTTACAGTAGACAACACATACGATAAAGAAAAAGGCCGCTATGTTGAAAAGGATTTCTTACGGATGTTCTCCTTCAAATTAACAAAGGGCGATCCGGCGGCCGCGCTTGCAAGACCCGATGCAGTCGTGATATCAAAAAAGCTGTCTGAAAAATATTTCAAGGGCCAGGACCCTATAGGAAAAATGATCCGGATTGATAACACGGACAACGTAATGGTTACTGGTGTGCTCGATGAAATACCCAAATCATCTTCTTTGATATTCGACTTCCTGATGAGCTTCGAACAATGGCGCAAAAAAAATGATTGGGCTAAAGAATGGGGTAATAATGGTCCGCGGTGCTATGTGATGCTCGCTCCAAATGCCTCTATTGAAAAGGTCAACGCCAAAATAAAAAACTATCTAAAAACCAAGAATAAAGACAGCAACGTAGAATTATTTCTCCAAAACTATGGAGAGTCTTACCTGTATTCAGATTGGGAAAACGGAAAACAAAATGGAGGACGGATAGAATATGTAAAGATATTCTCCATCGTCGCCATCATCATTCTCGTCATCGCGTGCATCAATTTCATGAACCTCGCTACTGCGCGTTCTTTGCGCAGAGCCAGGGAGATCGGTGTCCGCAAAGTAGTGGGTGCTGGCAAAGGTCAATTGATCGGGCAATTCATCGGAGAATCATTATTTGTTTCTTTCATCGCTATATGTTTTTCCTTGTTGATCGTTATACTCTTGCTGCCTTCGTTCAATACTCTCACCGAAAAACATTTGTCAATTGATTTTACAGATCCTTCATTCCTTCTCATACTTCTTGGCCTTGCGCTGGTGACAGGAATTATTTCTGGCTCTTACCCCGCATTGTTCATGTCTTCGTTAAAACCGATCATTGTTTTGAAAGGTCTTCTCAAGTTCAGGCCGGGAGCTACTTACTTCAGAAAGGCTCTTGTTGTATTTCAATTTTCCCTTTCAATTATTTTGATCCTGGGAATGATAATCATTTACCGGCAGATCGATTTTATTCATAATAAGAACCTGGGCTTCGCCAAAGAAGATCTTTTATACATGCCGTTGGAAGGAGAACTGCAAAAGACATATCCCACATTTAAAGACCAATTGCTCAAGCAGCCTGGAATCAAAAATGTCACCAGCGCACAAAGTAGCCCTCTCGAAGTGGGCAGCTCCACATATGGAGTACGCTGGCCCGGCAAGGACACTACCAAATTGATCCTGTTCAGCAGCAATCCTGTTACGTACGACTATATAAAAACAATGGGTATACAAATGGCGGCAGGAAGAGATTTCAGCAATGAGTATGGCCTTGATACAATGAATTACCTGGTGAATGAAGCAGCCGCAAAGAAAATTGGTTACAAAGATCCGGTAGGTAAAGAATTAACCATGTGGGGCGACAAGGGAATGATCGTTGGTGTAATGAAAGATTATCATCACAATTCATTGCACGTTCCCATTGAGCCGCTGATACTGCGTCTGCATAAAATGAGCTGGGGAGGTACCTATTGGGGAAATGTGATTGTCAGAACAGAAAAGGGAAAAACAAAACAGGCAATTGCAAGTATGGAAAAACTGTACAAGCAATTCAATCCTGGTTTTCCATTTAAATATTATTTCACCGATGATGAGATAGCGAACAGGTATAAAGCTGAGTATACTGTGAGTAAGCTTTCACGCTACTTCGCCTTTCTCGCCATATTCATTTCCTGTCTCGGTTTGTTTGGCCTGGTAACATTTACCGCTGAACAAAAAACAAAAGAAATTGGAATTCGTAAAGTGCTTGGCGCATCTGTGACGGGAATCGTAGGTATGCTTTCAAAAGATTTTTTAAAACTGGTGATCATTGCAGCAGTGATCGCATTCCCCGTTTCCTGGTGGGCCATGCATAGATGGTTGAATGATTTTGCGTACCGTGTCAATATCGGCTGGTGGGTATTTGTCGTAGCAGGGATTGTAGCACTAATGATCGCTTTACTGACGATAAGTTTTCAATCCATTAAAGCCGCTGTCGCAAACCCTGTGAAATCACTGCGAACGGAATGACTAATGAGTGATCAGTGATGAGTGGCTCAACTCATTACTCATTACTCATCACTGATCATTCATAAACTAGAAAATTATGATCAGAAACTATCTCAAGATCGCTTTACGCAACCTGACAAAGTACAAGTTCATTTCCTTCATTAACCTGTTTGGATTAACAATAGGATTGACTTGTTGCCTGCTCATTTGTACATTCATCTTCCATGAATTAAGTTACGACAAGTATCAACCAAATGCAGATAGGGTATACCGGGTCACCAGGACATTTTATAACCTCCAAAATAATTCGGTGTCTCTTCATCTCAGCACCGTATCACCTCCTTTTGGATATTACTTACCAAACGACTTTAAAGAGATCGAAGAGCTGACGAGGTTTGTGGACTATAGTCCTGCGCCTGTTAAGGTTGGTGAAAAAATGATCAATGAGAAAAATCTCTTCTTTGCAGATGAGAATTTTTTCGATTTTTTCAAGGTCGATATTCTAGCGGGCAATCCTAAAAAAGCATTGAGTGATCCGTACAGCATCATGCTGACAGATGAGATGGCAAAAAAATATTTTGGCAATGAAGACCCGATGAATAAGACGATCCGGGTAAATTATGGAAGATATTTTGACTTTAAAGTGACAGGCGTTTATAAACCTTTCCCTTCAAACACACATTTCCATCCCAACATGCTGATGTCATTCGCCACAATGAATGACACACTTATTTATGGAGCAGAAGGCCTGAGAACCAACTGGGGTAATAATGACTTTTTTACTTTTGTTCGTTTGCCGCAGGGATATGATCCCAAAAAACTCGAGAGACAATTTCCGGCATTTCTTGATCGGCGCATGGCGGGCCAATATACTACCGTCAAACCATCACAGGGTACTTCAGTTGATCTGCAAAAGATAACCGATATCCATCTTCGTTCACACACAGACTATGAAGCTGAAGAAAATGGAGATATTAAAAGAGTTAAAATCTTCTCTGCCATCGCACTTTTTATTTTACTGATCGCTTGTATCAATTACATGAATCTTTCTACGGCAAGATCAACGTTACGGGCAAGAGAGATCGGCATCAGGAAAGCGGTGGGTGCACAACGAAAAGAGGTCAGGGCACAGTTTCTCTGTGAATCGGTATTGGTTTCATGGATCGCTTTAGTATTTGCTTTTGCGCTGACCTGGTTGATACTTCCGTGGTTGAATAAAGTGTCCGGGCAAAATCTTGACATTAATATTTTATTAAAGTGGCAGATCATTATCCCCATCATACTCGTTCCATTTGTTGTTGGAACGATGTCCGGAATTTATCCTGCCATCTTTATGTCTTCGTTCCAACCGGTGAAAGTGCTGAAGGGTTTTCTGAAAACGGGCGGTGGAAATATTTTATTCAGAAAAGTACTTGTGGCTTTACAATTTGCCATTTCGATCATTCTGATCATCTGCACTGCCATCGTATTTAGCCAGATGAGATATATACAAAACAAATCACTTGGTTATGATAGGGACCACATCGTCACTCTTTCTTATCCATCCGAATTAAATGATAAATGGGAAGCCTTCCACACGGACTTACTGGCTAACTCGAATGTAAAAAATGCCGCGTGGTCAACACGCATACCGACAGGAAGATTGCTTGACAATATGGGTGCAAGTATGATGAAGGGAGATACAATGTCTCCTATCAATGTTGACATAAAATTCGTTTCTGCGGACCAGGATTTTATTCCCACTTATGATATAAAAATGGCGGCAGGGCGCAATTTTTCAAGAGAATTTAGCACGGATACTTCTTCGTTCCTGATCAATGAGGCCGCAGTACAGGTTTTGGGGTTTAAGAAAGATGAAGATGTAATCGGAAAAGACTTTGGATATGGCGGCCGTAACGGAAAGTTAACCGGCGTGTTTCATGATTTTCATTTCGAATCCATGCACCAGAAGATCGCGCCCATGGTGTTATTTATGCCGAGAAATGCAAGGAACTATGGCAGGATTTCGATTAAAGTTTCAGGTGCAAATCTTCCGGGAGCTATATCACATATCGAAAATACATGGAGAAAGTTTTTACCGGAAACACCTTTTGAGTACACATTTCTTGACGAGAACTTCGATCGTCTTTATAAAACGGAAGACAAGCAGAAAACATTATTCACCACGTTTGCATGCATAGCCATTTTTATTGCTTGTCTGGGCTTATTTGGTCTTTCAGCATTTGCCATCAGTCAAAGAATAAAAGAGATCGGGATAAGAAAAGTGTTAGGCGCTAATGTGAGTACGATCGTTACCCTTCTTTCAAAGGATTTTTTGATACTGGTTGCTATTGCATTCGTGTTCGCATTCCCTGTTGCATTGTGGGCGATGCATAAATGGTTAAATGATTTTGCTTATCGTATCAGCATGCCTTATTGGATATTTTTTGCTGCAGGAATTGTAGCTGCGCTCATAGCCTTAATCACTATCAGCTTCCAGGCGATCAAAGCCGCGGTAGCGAACCCTGTGAAGAGCTTGAGAACTGAATGATTGGGAAAAGGTGAATTGGGAAATTTAGAAATTTCGCAATTCCAAAATTTCAAAATTGAATCTATGTTTAGAAACTATTTAAAGATCGCGTGGAGAAATCTTGTCAAGAGTAAGTTTTATTCGATCATAAATATTCTTGGACTTGCCGCAGGTATGGCCGTTGCTATGCTGATCGCTTTTTGGATCTGGGACGAAGTGACCTATGACAGGTATCACGCAAAACACGATCAGCTTGCGCAGGTGATGACAACTTTTTTTGACGATAAAGGCAAAATGGAAACAGGCCAGGCAGTTTGCATGCCCATAGGAGATGAATTGCGCACCAAGTTTGGAAGTGATTTTAAAAATGTATCGATGGCCTCATGGAATTTTGGTCATGTGATTGCTGTTGACGATAAAAAAATTACTGCCAGCGGCATGTGGGTCGAACCGAACTTTCCATCAATGTTCACCTTGAGAATGCTGAAGGGAAACATCAAGGCTTTATCTGATCCTTCTACTATCTTGACAAATGCTTCACTTGCTAAAACATTATTCGGTGATGCCGACCCGATCAACAAATTGATCAGGCTTGATAACAAGGATAGCTACAAGGTAGCAGGTGTATTTGAAGATTTTCCCCACAACACTAGTCTACGTGATTCAAAACTCTTTTTGCCCTGGAAAAAATATATCACCACGGAAGAGTGGTTAAAAAATGCGGCAACGCAATGGAACAATCATTCATGGCAGGCTTTTGTAGAGGTCGCCGACAACATAAATATGGATAAAGAAACACAGAAGATAAAGGATGTTGTAATGGCACACAAAAATGAAAAAACCGATGGTAAGGAGCAGGCGGTTTTATTTCCCATGAATAAATGGCGTCTGTATAGTGACTTCAAAGATGGAAAGGCAGCAGGCGGACGCATACAATTTATTTGGTTATTTTCGATCATCGGTGTTTTTGTGTTGATGCTTGCATGTATCAACTTCATGAATCTCTCAACGGCACGCAGTGAGAAAAGAGCAAAAGAGGTCGGTATTCGCAAAACAGTTGGCTCAGTCAGAGGTCAATTGATCAGGCAATTTTTAAGCGAATCTGGGTTAGTAGCGTTCATCTCGTTTTTGTTTTCCATTGGTGCAGTGCTCCTTTTATTACCCATGTTTAATAAGCTTGCTGATAAAACCATCCACTTGCCATGGAACAATGTTTATTTTTGGTTAATTGCATTGGCATTTACTTTTCTCACCGGGTTGGTCTCAGGTAGCTACCCGGCTTTGTACTTGTCAAAATTTGATCCGATAAAAGTTTTGAAAGGAACTTTTCGGGTTGGCAGGTTTGCTTCATTGCCACGTAAAATTTTAGTAGTTATCCAATTTACTTTCTCAATTGCCCTGATCATCGGTACTATCATTGTCTTTAAACAGATCCAATACGCCAAGAACAGGCCAGTGAATTACAGAAGTGAAGGACTAATAACGGTGAATATGTCGACGCCGGACCTTTATGGACATTACGACGCGCTAAGATCTGACTTGCTTGCAACAGGCGTTGTAGATAACATGGCGGAATCTTCGAGCCCTACAACGGGCGTGTGGTCAAACCAAATCGGTTTTAAGTGGCAGGGAATGGATCCCAATTCCTTACCTGTTTTCGGAACTATTGCAGTTACTGAAGACTTCGGTAAAACGGTCGGCTGGAGAATCAAAGGAGGAAGGGACTTCTCTAAAGAGTTTGCAACAGACAGCACAGCAATGATCTTAAATGAATCTGCTGTAAAACAGGTCGGCATGAAGCAGGATATTGTTGGGCAAACGATCCAGTTCAATGACAAAAATTATACAGTCATCGGCGTGATAAAGGATATGATCATGCAATCGCCTTATCAACCCGTAACACCTACTGTTTTTTTATATGATCGCAATTGGGCCAATGTGGTGACAGTGGCTATAAAACAAGGAACTCCTGTAAAAACAGCCCTGGCTAAAATAGAAGGAGTCTTTAAAAAATATAATCCCAGTTCACCATTCGACTATACATTTAATGACGAGGACTACGCAAGAAAATTCGCCGATGAAGAGCGTGTAGGTAACCTGGCAACATTCTTTACCATACTTGCCATATTTATCTCATGCCTCGGGTTATTCGGCCTTGCATCGTTTGTTGCTGAACAGCGCAAAAAAGAAATTGGTGTGCGAAAAGTTCTCGGGGCATCAATCTTCAATCTATGGCAAATGCTTTCAAAAGAATTTGCCCTGCTTGTGATCATATCCTGCCTGATCGCCATTCCATTAGCATGGTACTACTTACACGGCTGGCTTAAACAATATGAATACAGAACACCAATATCGCTTTGGATATTTATCGTTTCAGGAATAGGAGCGCTTGTAATAACACTGATCACAGTGAGTTTCCAGGCCATAAAGGCAGCAATCGCGAACCCGGTGAAATCGTTAAGAACAGAATAGTGAGTGGTCAATGGTGAGTGGTGAATGGATTTACTATTGACGAAATTTTTTTTGACAATTGACCATTCACGATCGACAAAAAATAGGAACAATGTTAAGAAACTATCTAAAGATCGCCGTAAGGAACTTATGGAAGAACAAAACGTTTTCTTTCATAAATATTGCCGGGCTTGCAATTGGCCTCGGCTGTTTCCTTTTAATTGCCTTGTATGTATTGGATGAGTTAAGCTTCGATAAATACAATGCCAATGCAGATCGCATTTATCGCATCAACTCTGATATCCGTTTCGGCGGCGCTGACCTGCACATGCCGGTTACGTCTGATATGATGGGGCAACTATTGAAAAAGGATTATCCGCAGGTTGAACAATATACCCGCCTTTATTCTTTCAATGGTGATAAACTCGTCAAAAAAGGAAATGAGTACATTAATGAGGAACGCGTAGCTCATGCTGATTCCACCTTCTTTGATGTATTTACCCTTCCGGCCATAGAAGGTGATACCAGGACTGCTCTCGACGCGCCGAACACGGTAGTGGTCAGCGAATCGATGGCAAAAAAATATTTTAACTCTGTTGATGTCCTCGGAAAAACTCTAGAAGTAAAAGACGAAAAAAACCCACTATACAAGGTAACAGCAGTCATTAAAGACATCCCGGAGAATTCTCATTTTCATTTTGATTTCCTTTTCTCGATGAAAAATGTTGATTATAACTGGGGTCAGCTTACCAGTCATAATTTTTACACATATATCCGTCTCAAAAAAGGAACAGATCCCAAAGCTTTTGAAAAAAATTTTGATCAATACATCGACAAATATGTTCTTCCCGAAGCAAAGCAATTCATGAACATTAACAGCATGGATGAGTTTAAGAAAGCAGGAAATAGCCTTGTCTACTCATTAATACCAATAACAAAGATCCATTTGCATTCTGATCGCCAGTTTGAATTAAGTCCAAACGGTAATATTCAATACGTGTACATTTTTTCGGCAGTAGCACTATTCATTCTTATCATTGCCTGTATCAATTTCATGAATCTTACTACGGCAAGATCTGCCAACAGAGCGAGAGAAGTAGGCATAAGAAAAGTATTAGGCACAGAAAAAACACAGCTGGTAAAACAATTCCTCTTTGAATCAACCACAATGGTCATCATAGCCTTGCTGATAGCCATCCCAGCGGTCTGGCTTGTTCTCCCACTCTTTAATGACATGGCTGCAAAGCAAATGGTCGCTACCAGCTTATTTAGCCCTTACATATTGCCATTGCTGATCGCGCTTCCATTCGTAGTTGGTTTATTGGCCGGCAGTTATCCTGCTTTTTTCCTTTCTGCATTTCGCCCCATCGAAGTATTGAAAGGAAAATTAAAACTAGGAACCAACAGTGGTGGGCTGAGAAGTGTCTTGGTTGTGTTTCAATTTGCCACATCGATCATCCTTATTATCGGAACGGTAGTTGTCTATCGGCAACTTCATTACATCCAAACCAGGAATCTCGGATTTAACAAAGACCAGGTACTAGTTGTGTACGGCGCCAATTCCTTAAACAATAACATGATCCCATTCAAGAATGATGTATTGCAGCTCCCCGGTGTTTCAAGTGCTACGTTGAGCGGCTATCTACCCGTTGCTAACTCCTTCCGAAGTGATAACACGTGGTCTACTGAGGCCGTGATGACCACCAAGAATGGATTTGATATGCAGAACTGGGCGATCGATTATGATTACATCAAAACAATGGGAATGCAGATCATAAAAGGAAGAAATTTTTCAAAAGAGTTTGGGAGCGATTCCAGCGCTATTATAATTAATGAAAGCACGGCAAAGATCATTGGGTTTAAAGATCCAATCGGCAAACAGTTATTCAGAGCGGTCGATCAGCAGGGACATATAGGAGCCTATACGATCATTGGTGTCGTCAGGAATTTCAATTTCGAAACACTCCATCACGAAATTGGCCCTCTTGCTTTTGAGCTAAGCCAGGGCAATGGTTTTGCTTCGTTTAAAGTGGGTACTGGTAACATTAGTCAATTGATCTCACAGATACAAAGTAAATGGAAGACAATGTCCCTGGGCCTGCCCTTCAGGTATCGCTTTTTGGATGATTCTTTTGACGAGATGTATCGCAGCGAACAACGGGTGGGGAAAATTGCATTGGTTTTTTCTGCACTTGCAATTTTTATTGCTTGTCTCGGGTTGTTTGGTCTTGCAACGTTTATAGCAGAGCAGCGCACAAAAGAAATCGGAATAAGAAAAGTATTGGGAGCAAGTGTGCAGGGTATTGTTCAAATGCTTTCAAAGGATTTCATGAGGCTGGTTGCTATTTCGTTTGTGATTGCAGTACCCGTAGCCTGGTATTTCATGCATAAATGGCTGCAGGATTTTGCGTATCGAGTAAATATTAGTTGGTGGATTTTTGTAGCAGCTGGTCTGGCTGCATTGCTCATTGCGTTGGTCACCGTAAGCTTCCAGGCAATAAGAGCAGCGATCACGAATCCTGTTAAGAGTTTGAGAACGGAATAAACGAGCCGCAAGCTGCAAGCCATAAGCTTATAGCTTGCAGCATATAGCTAAAAGCCTCTGAAAAATGTTTAAGAATTATTTCAAGATCACTTTCCGCAATCTTCGGAAAAACAAAACATACAGCCTGCTGAATATCCTTGGTCTGGCAATCGGCATTGCATGTGCAGGCATTATCTTTTTGTGGGTGGAAAACGAGATGAATTGGGATAGAGTGCATCAAAAGAAAGACCATCTATATTATGTACGGGAAAACCAGAAGTATGATACCTACACGGCCACATTCAGTTCTACACCTGGTGTTATGGCGCCTGCAATGCAATCAGAGATACCCGGTATTGCTAATACCTGCCGCAGCAATGAAGGCGAGATGCAGTTGCTTTTTACAATTGACAATAAGCCTGTATATGCATCAGGAAAATATGCAGAACCCTCCTTGTTCACAATGTTCACCCTACCCTTTGTACAGGGCAATGCGAAAACAGCATTCTCGCAGTTGTATTCACTGGTGATAACAGAAAAAACGGCGAAGAAATTTTTCGGTAATGATAAGAATGTAATTGGGAGAACGGTGCGTGTTGATAATAAACAGGATTATGTGATATCAGGGGTTATAAAAAATATTCCGGAAAACTCTTCTATACAGTTTGAATGGGTGGCACCCTTCCAAATATATTTTGATCAAAGTCCATGGCTCAAGAGCTGGGGCAATAATTCGCTGGCCACGTACGTAGAATTGAAGCCAGGCGTGAACGCTGCAACGGTAAACAAACTTCTGTACAATTTTATCCAGAAAAGAGAACCGCAATCCATCGCCCGTCCATTTTTGTTTCGAATGAGCGACTGGCATTTATACGACCAGTTTGATAATGGCGTGCAGACAGGAGGAGGTCAAATAGAATATGTGCGTTTATTCTCGATCATCGCGTGGATCATTTTATTCATAGCCTGTATCAACTTTATGAATCTTGCCACGGCGAGAAGTGAAAAACGTGCAAGAGAAGTCGGGGTAAGAAAAGTATTAGGAGCGGGTAAGAAAAGACTTGCTTTCCAGTTTATTGGTGAAGCGGTTTTTATGGCAATGATCGCCGCTGTAGTTGCTCTCATGATCATCGTATTGACCCTGCCCGCGTTCAATACACTTGTACAAAAAAACCTTACTACCGGTTTTGACAATCCGGTACACATCATCGTTTTGCTCGGCATAACGCTGGTATGTGGGCTTGTGGCGGGGAGCTATCCTTCATTATATTTATCTTCCTTCAATCCAGTATTCGTCTTAAAAGGTTTAAAACTTAAGGACGGAAGTGCCGCATTTGTACGCAAGGCGCTTGTGGTAATTCAATTCAGTGTTTCTATTATTCTTATTGTAAGCACAATTATCGTTTATCAGCAAATACAGCATGTGAAAGACAGGAACCTCGGTTTCAATAAAAATAATTTGCTCTCAACCGACGTAGTGGGCGATGTCGCAAAAAATTATTCGGTAATAAAGCAGGAATTACTGACGTCGGGTATTGCAGAAAATGTTGCGCTGTCAGACCACGCAACCATTTATGGAGGAAATAATACTGATGGGTTGACGTGGGACGGTAAAGCACCCGGCGCCAAGATACTTATCTCCACACGTTATGTTACCCCGGAGTTCATGAATACGACGGGACTCAAAGTTTTAGAAGGAAGAAATTTCGAAGAAACTGATTCTGCCATCGTTAAAAAGAATATAAACGTTATCATTACCCAATCGCTTGCAAAGATGATGGGTAAAGAAAGCGCTATCGGTAAAAAAATCCATTACGAAGGCGACACGACATTGATAGCAACCGTGATAGGGGTTATCAATGATTATGTATACGGCTACATGTACGGCAAACCCGATCCTGTTTTGTTTGTATGCACGGCACCACAAAATACAGTTGTGATGTATGTGCGTATCAAACAACAAGCGGACCCACGAACAGCTATATCAAAGATCGAAGCTATAATGCGACGGTATAATCCGGCCTATCCCTTTGATTACATTTTCGTCGATGACCAGTTCAACAAAATGTTTTTGAGTGAAGCGCTGATCAGCAAGCTGTCGCAGGTGTTTGCGGCGTTGGCTATTATCATTTCGTGTCTCGGGCTGTTTGGTCTTGCTGCCTATACAGCTGAACGCAGAACAAAAGAGATCGGTATCCGAAAGGTACTTGGGGCAAGCGCCCAGGGGCTTGCCGGTTTATTATCAAAAGATTTTATAAAACTTGTTTTTATCTCCTGCCTGGTGGCATTTCCTGTTGCATGGTGGGCGATGCATAACTGGTTACAGAATTATCAATACAGGATACAGATAGATTGGTGGGTATTTGTAATGGCAGGCTTGGTTGCTATTCTTATTTCCCTGGCAACAATAAGTGTGCATGCAATAAGAGCGGCGGTTGCGAATCCTGTAAAGAGTTTACGAACTGAATAATCGAGCTGCAAGCTGCAAGCCATAAGCTTATAGCTTGCAGCATATAGCTAAAAGCTTTGAAAGATGTTTAAAAACTATTTCAAGATCGCCTGGAGAAATTTGTTTAGAAATAAAGGTTTCTCGTTGACCAATCTTCTTGGATTGACGATCGGCATGACCTGCACCATCTTAATTTTTCTTTGGGTGCAGGACGAGCTGACCTATAATAAGTTTCACGCCAATTACAATAGCATCTATAAGATAAAAGCCAATCGTGATTTTAATAACCAGGTTTTCACCGATGATAATATGGTGCTGCCCCTGGCAAAAACAGTGAAGGAAAAACTTCCTCAAATAAAAAATGCAGTTGTTACAACACACCAGGGTTCGCATGTACTTGCCTTTGGTGAGGCAAAATTGAAAAAACGGGGTTATACTGTCAGTGATCGTTTCTTTGATATGTTCACATGGAGGCTTACCAGGGGAAATGCTGCTTCTGCACTGCCGGATGCGTATGCAATGGTTCTAACTGAATCCACGGCAACCGCTTTATTTGGAAATGCTGACCCCATTAACAAAATAATTAAAGTCGACAATGAATATGACGCGAAGGTCACAGCCGTTGTAGCCGACGTTCCAGGCAACTCGTCCTTCCAGTTTGATTTCATTAACACGTTCAATTATTCCAATGAATCTTTAAAGCAGGCGATGACCAACTGGCAAAATTCTTCATGGGATGTGTATGTACAACCGAATCCCGGAACAAATATGAGCTTGCTTGAAAAGAATATCAACGAAATAAAATACCAGCACGACCCCGATGATAAAAAGATCAGCACCTATTTCGCATTCCCAATGAGTAAGTGGAGACTTTATAGTGACTTCAAGAATGGGAAAAATACCGGCGGCATGATCGCGTATGTAAAACTCTTCACCATTATTGCCTTGATCATTCTTCTCATTGCATGTGTCAATTTCATGAACCTTTCTACCGCACGTTCAGAGAAAAGAGCAAAAGAAGTCGGTGTGAGAAAAACTCTTGGCTCAGGAAAAAGGCAACTCATTCTGCAGTTCTTTTTCGAATCAATGATATTGGCATTTATCGCTTTCATTCTTTCTATTGCTCTCGTTTACCTGGTCCTGCCTTCTTTCAATACTCTTGTGAATAAACATTTATCACTGGACCTCGCGCAATCCATTTTCTGGGTTGGTGCAATAGCTGTTATTCTGATCACAGGAGTTGTGGCAGGCAGTTACCCTGCGTTGTATCTTTCATCATTCAACCCGGTGAAGGTTTTGAAAGGAACATTTCTTCCCGGGAAAGGTGCGGCGTTTCCAAGACGTGTGCTCGTGGTTGCACAATTTGTTATCTCTATCCTGTTGATCTCCGCTACTGTCATCGTCTACAAGCAGATCCAACATATCAAGGATCGGGACATTGGTTACAACCCGAACAATCTCATCATGATCGGTGCGACACCGGATACACAGAAAAACTTTACTGTAATAAAACAGGAATTGTTGAATACCGGGATGATAAGTGCTGTAACAAGAACTCTCTCTCCCATCACCGACATATGGTGGAGGCAACCCGGTCCGGATTACGCGGGGAAACCTGCAGATCAAAGCATAATCATCTCCGGTGAAACTGCCGACATCGATTTCACAAAAACCATGGGAATAAAAATTTTACAGGGAAAGGATTTTTCGGGAACGCCTTCAGATTCGTCTGCCATGTTACTCAACAAGGCTGCTGTAGAAGCGATGGGATTAAAAAACCCGATTGGTATGCAGATGAGGAATGGGGGCTCCTATGCACATACAGTTATCGGCGTCACCGATAATGTGGTGATGGGATCACCGTTTGAACCTGTTGACCCGATGATGATATATTTTAGTCCAGATGCTGCAAATTCCATAAGCATCAGGCTTAAAACGTCATCGGTAAAAAAAGCATTGGGATCGATTGAAACAATTTTCAACAAATACAACCCTGCTTATCCTTTCGAATACCAATTTGTTGATGAAGAATTTGGAAAGAAATTCATTGCTGAAGAACTTGTTAATAAGCTGACGAATATATTTGCGGGCCTTGCCATTTTCATTTGTTGCATCGGTCTTGCAGGTCTCGCCTCATTCACAATTGAAAAACGTATTCGTGAAATTGGTATCCGGAAAGTATTGGGGGCAACTGTTCAGCAATTGCTGCTATTGATCTCAAAAGAATTCTTAAAGCTGGTGCTCATCGCCTTTGTCATTGCTGTT
>Ga0070684_100000098_pt1 | contig 56167 bp, 58 predicted proteins | sample KBSC723LmetaG_FD_65653 | JGI IMG/M metagenome (GOLD analysis project Ga0070684, IMG submission 65653) | Corn rhizosphere microbial communities from Kellogg Biological Station, Michigan, USA - KBS C7.2-3L metaG | ecosystem: Host-associated > Plants > Roots > Rhizosphere ...
CCCGCCTGGTGGCCGAGCTGGCCGGAGCCGGAGTCGTCGCCCGGGGGCTGTTCGGGGCGCTCGACGGCGTGCCCCACGGCGACCGGCGGCTGGGGCTGGTCGGCCGGGTGTCGAGCGTGGACACGGCAGCCGTACGCGCGCTGCTGGCGTCCGGGACGGTGCCGGTGATCTCGCCGCTCGCGGGTGGCCTGAACGTGAACGCCGACCACGCGGCGGCCGCCATCGCCGCGGCTGTCGGGGCCTCGGAGCTGGTCTTCCTGTCCGACGTGCCGGGCGTGCTGGGCGCCGACGGCCGGGTGATCCGGCGGATCACCGCCGACCAGGCGCCGATGCTGATCGATGACGGCCACGTGACCGGCGGCATGATCCCCAAGCTGAACGCCGGCACCACCGCGCTCGCGCACGGTGTGTCGAGAGTCTGGATCGGAGCTGAAACGATGGTGACCGCATGAACGACCGCCAACACCTGATCACCGAGCTGCTGGACGAGAACGAGGTGTCGACCCAGCTGCAGCTGCAGCGGCTGCTGGAGACGCGGGGCGTCGACGTGACTCAGGCCACCATCTCGCGCGACCTCGACCGGCTGGGCGTGATGCGGGTGCGCCGCCACGGCCGGTTGGTGTACGCGCTGCCCGAAGAGGCCGATCCGCCCGGCGATCCGCTGGGCCAGGTCGTGCTCGCCCTGGGGCTCGTCCGTACCATGGAGGCGTCGGGCAACCTGCTCGTGCTGCGCACGGGCCCGGCCAACGCGCACCCGGTCGCGATCGCCTTCGACAACGCCTCCCTTCCCGAGATCATCGGCACCATCGCCGGCGACGACACGATCGCGCTGGTGGCCCGGGAGCCGAGCACTGGACACGACCTGATCACGATCATCGAGCGGCTGAAGAAGGAGCACCAGACGTGAAGGACACCATCGTTCTCGCATACTCGGGGGGCCTCGACACCTCCGTCGCCCTGCGCTGGCTGGCCGACGAGTACTCGGCCGACGTCGTGGCGTTGCTGGTCGACGTGGGCCAGGGCATCGACGCCGAGCAGACCACGGCGCGGGCCATGCAGGCCGGCGCGGCCGACATCGTGATCGTCGACGCCCGCGCGGAGTTCGCGACCGAGTATGTGCTGCCGATCCTTCAGGCCGGGGCGCTCTACGAGGGTCGCTACCCGCTGGTGTCGGCCCTGTCTCGGCCGCTGATCGCCAAGCACCTGGTGGCCGTGGCGGCCGAGCACGGCGCCTCCGCGGTGGCCCACGGCTGCACCGGCAAGGGCAACGACCAGGTGCGGTTCGAGACCGCCGTCGCAGCGCTGGCCCCGGAGCTGGCGGTGCTGGCGCCGGTCCGCGACTGGGGCATGACGCGCGAGCAGGAGATCGCCTACGCCGCCCACCACGGCATCGAGGTGCCGGTCAAGTCAGGCGCCGCCTACTCCGTCGACCAGAATCTGTGGGGCCGGTCGATCGAGGCCGGCCCGCTCGAGGATCCCTGGGCCGCCCCGCCCGACGCCGCGTTCGCGCTGACCATGACCGCGGAGAAGGCGCTGGCGGCGCCGCAGGTGGTCGAGATCACGTTCGAGCATGGCGTGCCGGTCGCGATCGACGGCGAGGCGCTGCCGCTGCCTGCCCTGATCGGCCGAGCAGCCGCCATCGCCGGGGCGCACGGCGTCGGCAGGCTGGACATGATCGAGAACCGGCTGGTGGGTATCAAGAGCCGGGAGATCTACGAGGTTCCGGCTGCGGCGCTGCTGCTGGCCGCGTACGCCGGCGTCGAGGAGCTGGTGGCCGAGCGCGACCTGGCTCACACCAAGCAGCAGCTCGCCCTCCAGTACGCGACGCTGGTCTACAACGGCCTCTGGTTCTCACCGCTGCGGGCGGCGCTGCAGGCGTTCATGGCGCAGACCACCGAGGCCGTCACCGGGGTCGCCCGGGTCAAGCTGTACCGCGGCGGCTGCACGGTGATCGGGCGCAAGGCCGAGGCGTCTCTCTACGACCACTCGCTGGCCACCTACGAGGAGGGCGACGCCTTCCAGCACGGGGCGGCGGCCGGGTTCATCCACGTCTGGTCGCTGTCGACGAAGACCTGGGCTGCGGCCAACGCCGCAGCCGATACAGTCGAGGTGTGACCGATCCGCTGTGGGCCGGCCGCCTGAAGGGCGGCCTCGACCCCATCGTCCTTGACTTCACCGCGTCGCTTGCGATGGATCGCAGGCTGCTGCCCTACGACCTGCGGGCGAGCGCCGTGCACGTTCGGATGCTCGCCCGCCAGGGGCTGATCGGCGATGACGAGGCCGGGCGGATCTGCGAGGCGCTGGGGGCGGTCGAGATCGAGCCCGACGCGGCCGACGAGGACGTCCACAGCGCCATCGAGCGTCTGCTGGGCGAGCTGGGGCCGCGCGTGCACGCCGGCCGCAGCCGCAACGATCAGGTGCAGACCGCGATGCGGCTGTGGGCCAAGGACGCCTGCGGCGCCGCCCTGGCCGGAATCGGCGGGCTGGCCGGGGCGCTGCTCGACGCGGCCGAGGAGGCGGCCGACACGGTCGTGCCCGGCTACACCCATGGCCAGCGGGCTCAGCCGGTGTGGCTCGGCGATCACCTGGCCGCCCACGCGTGGGCCCTGGTGCGAGACGGCCGGCGGTTCGCGGCGGTGCGGGAGGCCAGCGACGTGTCGCCGCTGGGCGCCGGGGCGCTGGCCGGCTCGAGCCTGCCGCTCGACCCCGACTGGACCGCCGCCGAGCTGGGTTTCGGCCGCCGGTTCGAGAACTCGCTGGATGCCGTTGCCGATCGCGACTACGTGGCCGGGCTGTGCTACGCCGCGGCCCTCTGCATGGTGCACCTCTCGCGGCTGGCCGAGGAGCTGGTGCTGTGGACGTCGGCCGAGTACGGGTTCGCCGAGCTGGACGACCGGGCGGCGACCGGCAGCTCGATGATGCCGCAGAAGAAGAATCCCGACGCGGCCGAGCTGACCCGCGGCAAGGCCGGCACAGCGATCGGCCGGCTGGCCGGCCTGCTGGCCACGCTGAAGGGGCTGCCGCTGGCGTACAACCGCGACCTGCAGGAGGACAAGCAGGCGGCGTTCGGCCAGATGGACGATCTGCTGGGTGCGCTGGCGGCGATGCGCGTCTGCGTCGAGGGCCTGCGCGTCGACCGGGCGCGGATGCTGCAGGCCGCTGCCGACGGCACCACCGTGGCCACCGATGTGGCCGAGCAGCTGGTGCGGGCGGGGATGCCGTTCCGGCAGGCACATGCCGAGGTGGCCGGCCGGGTGGCGGCGGGCGAGCGGTTCGTCTCTCCGACCGCCCGGGAGGCGGCCGAAGCGCGGCTGTCGCCGGAGAGGCTTGCTGAGCAGCTGCGGCGGGCTCGGGAGGCGGTGCGGCAGCTGTGAACGTGCTGCCGGAGTCCGCCCGGGTTGAGGGCGGCCGGCTGATGCTGGCCGGGATCCCGGCGGCCGACCTGGCGGCGGAGTTCGGGACGCCGCTGTACGTCTACTGCTCCCAGACGCTGCGGCAGCGGGCATCGGCCTTCGTCGAGGCGCTCGACTCCTACCCGGGCGCTGCGCGGGCCGTGTTCGCCTGCAAGGCGAACGCCACCGTTGCGGTGCTGGCCGAGGTGTTCGCACAGGGCCTGGGCGCCGATGTGGCCACCGAGGGAGAGCTGGCCGCTGCGCTCCGCGCCGGCGGCCGCCCCGAGCTGATGGTGGTGCACGGCAACAACAAGTCCGACGCGGACATCCGCCAGGCGGTGCTGGCCGGCGCCGGCCTGATCGTCGTCGACCACGCCGGCGAGCTCGACCAGGTGGAGGCGATCGCCGCCGAGTCCGGCGTCGTCCAGCGGGTCGCCGTCAGGATCACGCCCGGCATCGTCGCCGACACGCACGCCAAGATCGTCACCGGGCACGACACATCGAAGTTCGGGCTGGCGCCGCCCGACGCGCTGGACGCTCTCGAAGCGGCGGAGGCGCTGCCGCACCTGGAGCCGGCCGGCCTGCACGTCCACATCGGCTCGCAGATCCGTGACCTGGGCACCTACGAGCGGGTGGCGGACTGGCTGGTCGAGCTGATCTCCGAGCACGGGCTGGGCGACCTGCCGCTGCTCGACCTGGGCGGTGGCTTCGGCATCGCCCATTCGGAGCTCGAGATCGAGCTGCCGGTGCCCGACGCCGTCGAGGCGCTGGTGCTCCACGTCGCCGAGCGCCTGATCGCCCAGGGTCTGCCGCTGCCCGAGCTGCTGCTCGAGCCCGGCCGCTCGATCGCCGGCCCTGCCGGGGTCACGCTCTACACAGTGGGCGCCATCAAGAGCACCGCCGGCGGGGTCACGTACGCCGCCGTCGACGGCGGCATGTCCGACAACCCGCGCCCGGCGCTCTACGGCGCCCGCTACGACGCGATCGTCTGCGACCGGGCTGACGACCCGCCGTCCACGACCTATGCGATCGCAGGCAAGCACTGTGAGTCAGGCGACGTGCTGATCGACGCCGTGGACCTGCCCGAGCTGCGTTCCGGCGACGTGCTGGCCACGCCCGCCACGGGCGCCTATGCCGCCAGCATGGCCTCCACGTACAACCTGGTGCCGCGGCCGGCGGCGGTCATGGTCGACGGCGGCCGGGCCCGGCTGGCCCAGCGCCGCGAGACCGTCGGCGGCCTGCTTGCCCGTGAGCTGTGACCGGCAGGAGTTCCTGCCATGTGCGCGAAACCGGTTCCTCCCGTAGTCTTTGAGGGAACCGGAAGAAGGACGCCCATGGCTCCCAGCAGACCCCGAGCAATCTGGACAGGCAACATCAGCTTCGGACTGGTGAACGCGCCGGTGCGCATGTACGCGGCCGTCAGCGAGTCCAACCTCAAGTTCAACCTCATCCACGAGAAGGACGGCGGGCGGATCGGCTACCAGAAGATCTGCAAGACCGAGGACAAGCCGGTGCCGAACGACGAGATCGTGAAGGCCTACGAGGTCGACGACGACGAGTTCGTCTACCTGACCGACGACGACTTCGCCGCCGCGGCGCCCGAGGCGTACAAGACGATCACCATCCGCGACTTCGTGCCCGCCGACCAGATCGACCCGATCTACTTCGAACGCACCTACTACCTGGGCCCGGCCGAAAAGGGCGCCGATCAGGTCTACGCCCTGCTCGTGGCGGCGATGGAGAAGGCCGGGCTGGTGGCGGTGGCCAGCTACGTGTTCCACGACCGCGACAACCTGGGCTGCCTGCGTGTCCGCGACGGCGTGCTGACGCTGGAGAAGATGTTCTTCGCGGAAGAGATCCGGCCCACCGACGCGATCGCACCGGAGGGCGCGAAGGTCGACAAGCGCCAGCTCGAGATGGCCACCCAGCTGATCAAGCAGTACACCGGCGAGTTCGACCCCACCCAGTACCAGGACGAGTACCGCCAGCGGCTGCTCGACCTGATCGAGCAGAAGCATTCTGGCAAGGACGTGAAGAAGGTCAAGGCGCCTGAGAAGACGGCGGCCCCCGACCTGCTGGCTGCGCTGCAGGCGTCGCTGGACGAGGCGAAGACCGAGAAGCCGGCGCCCAAGCGGCGCAGCTCCTCCAAGAAGGCCGCGGCCAAGGCCTAGCCGCCCCGGAGGCGCCGGCCGCCGGTCGCAGTGCACGGTCCGCTAGCGTCTCGACGATGAGGATCGAGAACGCGTTCGAGGTCGAGGCCGCTCCGGACGAGGTGTACGCGCTGATGCTCGACCCGGCCCGGGTCGCCCCCTGCATTCCCGGTGCCGAGGTGCTGGGCGAGCGCTCGGACGAGAGTTACGACGCCCGGGTGATGGTCAAGGTGGGCCCGGTGAAGATGTCCTACGCGGGAGTGGTGTCGATCGTCGAACACGACGACGGCGCACGTACCGCGGCCATGCGGGCGCGCGGTACCGAGGCTCGCGGCCAGGGTAACGTCGACGCCACCATGCGGATGGCGGTGGTCGAGCGCGAGGGCGGTGGCTCTCGGGTCTCGGTGGCGACCGACATGCGGGTGACCGGGCGGGTCGCGCAGATGGGCCAGGGGATCATGCAGGACGTGGCCGCGAGGATGATCGGCGAGATGGCCCGGTGCATGGAGTCGATGCTCACGCCGGCCCCGGCCGCGGGTGCGGCGGACGATGTCGTGGCGGCTCCGCCCGCCCCACCACGGCCGGAGCCGAAGCCGATCCAGGGCATCTCGCTGATCCTTAGCGTGCTCGCCGACCGCCTGCGCCGCCTGCTGCGCCGGCGGAACGCCGGGGTCTGATCCCCGGAGTCCCGCTAGGACGGCAGCCGCTGGCGGCTGCGCAGCAGTGGCTCGGCAAGGTCGCCGTGGCGCTCGAACCGGCGCAGCACCTCGGCCATCGTGAACGTCCGCGGATCCAGCCCCGGCTTCACCTCGTCCCAGCGCAACGGGGTCGAGACCAGCGCGCCGGGTCGCGGCCGCAGTGAGTAGGCCGAGACGGTGGTTCGGCCGAGGCCGTTCTGATTGGCGTCGATCAGCACTCCGTGGCGCTCGGTCTTTCGCCAGGCGGTGGTGACCAGCTCCGGGTAGGTATTGCGCAGCGCCCGGGCCACGACCGTGACGAACGAGCGGGCCTGGTCGTGGGCGTGGCGGCGCTCCACCGGCACCAGCACGTGCAGCCCCTTGCCCCCGCTGGTCTTCGCCACGCCGTCCAGGCCCAACGAGTTGAGGGCCTGGCGAACGAGCAGGGCCACCTCGACCACCGTGTCGAAGCCCACCCCCTCGGCCGGGTCGAGGTCGAACATGACCAGGTCGGGCCGTTCCGGCCGGTCGTGGCGGGCCAGCCACGGGTGCATGTCGATGCACGCCATGTTGACCATCCACAGCAGGCTGTCCTCGTCGTCGACCATCGCATAGCGGATGCCCTCGTGGGTGAAGGTGCGGATCCAGTCAGGCATGTGGTCGGGGGCGTCCTTCTGGAAGAAGCTCTTGCCCTCGATCCCGTCGGGATAGCGGAGCATGGTGAACGGCCTGCCGGCGAGGTGGGGCACCAGCGCCGGCGCGATCCGGCGGTAATAGTCGAACACGTCGCCCTTGGTGACGCCGTCGTCGGGGAAGAACACCTTGTCCGGGTTCCGGATGGTGACCCGGCCCGAGGGGGCGGGCGGAGGCTCGTCGTCGATCAACAGGCCCCGGAACACCGGCGCCCGCAACCGGCCGTCGCGGGTCCGCTCGGTGAACTCGACGCGGGCGCGGTGCCGCGGCTCGACCCAGGTCACCATCCGCGCCGGCGTCTTGGGCATCTTCGGGACCGGGGTGATCGGCGGCCGGTCGACCCGCAGCGGCTCGAGCATCGCCAGCAGCCGGTCGATCGACGCGCCGTCCAGGCCGCTGCCCACGTTGCCGGCCCAGGCCAGGCTGCCGTCCCGGTCCTCGGCCAGCACCAGCGCGCCCAGCGCCTCCCGGGCGCCGGTGCCCCGGGTGTAGCCCGCGATCAGGAAGTCGTCGTCCAGCCGGGTCTTGACCTTCACCCAGTCCTCGGCCCGGCGGCCCGGCCGGTAGCGGCAGCCGCGGCGCTTGGCCACCACCCCCTCGAGCCCCAGCTCCACGGCCCGGGCCAGCAGCGCCGGGCCGTCCTCGAAGGCGGTCGACAGCCGGACTCCGGGGATGTCGGGGATGACAAGCGCCTCCAGCCGCTGGCGCCGCTCCTCCAGCGGCAGGCCGATCAGCGGCTCGCGCTCGAGCTCCAGCAGGTCGAACACGTAGTAGGCCAGGGTGCCGCCGCCCGATTGCAGCAGCCCGAAGCTGGGCAGGCCGCCGTCGTCGAGCGCGCACACCTCGCCGTCGACCACGCAGTCGGTGGTGCGCAGCGCGTGGGGCAGAGCGCGGGCGATGTCGGGGAACCGGCCGCCGAGGTCGCGACCGGTACGGCTCGACAGCGTCGCCTCGTTGCCGGCCAGCCGCGCGATGGCGCGGTAGCCGTCCCATTTCACCTCGTACAGCCAGTCGCCCCGCGCCGGCAGGCGGGACGCTGCCGTGGCCAGCATCGGCAGATAGGACTCGCGGGACTCCGCCGCCGCCGGCCGATCGGCCTGCTCGTGCTTCTTGATCACGAGCCAGTTCTTCTCGTCGCCCCCCAGCCGGGCTGGGACGAGCGTCCACAGTCCTTCCAGCCGGCCGCCGTGGAGGTGCACGGTCAGCCCGCCGTCGCGTTTGCGCTCGACCAACTCGTAGCTGCCGGTGTCCCAGATCTCCATTGTGCCGGCGCCATACTGCCCCTTGGGGATCACCCCCGAGAAGGTGGCGTACTCCATCGGGTGGTCTTCGGTGTGCACCGCCAGGTAACGCTGGCCGACCTCCAGCGGCAGGCCCTTGGGCAGCGCCCAGCTGGCCAGTACGCCGTCCATCTCGAGCCGCAGGTCGTAATGCAGCCGGGTGGCGTCGTGACGCTGGATGACGAATACCGGCTGGCCGTCCCGGCCGCCCGGCCCGGAGTCCATCGGCTCGGGCGTCGCGCCCCGCCGGCGCTTGCGGCGGTACTCCTCGAGCGATCCCATGCGATCAGACTACTGGTAGCGCGCCAGCCCGACGTGCGTCGCCTTGGCGATGGCGGCGGCGTCGGCGAACGAGTAGACCAGCAGGCCGCCCGCCGTCTTCCCCGGCATCGGGAACACGACCCGCCCCGTCACCCGGCCCCCGGCCGGCACCGGGCGGCCGATCAGGCCGCCCGGGGCGGCCAGGTGGGCCACGTTTCGGCTGTCGTAGAGCCACAGCTGGGTCGGCGAGATAGCGGCGTCCTCACGCCCGCTGTTGGTGATCGTGACGGTCGCCGTGGCGTGCACCTTCGACCCCAGAGTGGCATTGGCGGCACCGGCCCCCTGCTTCCACGTCACCCGGCGGACGACCAGCACGATGTCGTCGAGCTGGAGCGGCTTGCCGGGCCCGACGACCGTCCACACCCGCTTGTCGGGCAGGGTGACGGTGCCCTCCCGGGGGAGGCTGGTGGCCGCGGGCGCGCTCAGCTGCGAGGAGCCACCGGCGCCGGTGGTCTGACCCGAGCTGCCGGAATCTCCGCAGCCGGCGGCCAGGCAGGCCAGCAGCAGAAGGATGGCGGGCAGGCGGCGCACCCGGGCAATGCTACTGATGAGGGCCGGGCGGGTGGTGTGCACGGCGCCCTACGGGGGCGGTCAGCGTGGCGCCTGCCGGCGCCGCCGGAGCTCCTCGAGCGGCGCCAGCGGGTCGAGCCCGTCTCGCGCCAGCAGCAGCATCGAATGGAACCAGAGGTCGGCCACCTCGGCCACCAGCTCCGGGCTGCCGGGCGCGGCGAGCAGCACCTCCACCGCCTCCTCGCCCACCTTCCGCTGCGCCTGCTCCCGCTCGCCGCCGAGGATCCCCGCAACGTAGGAGGCTCCCTGCTGCCGGGCCCGGCGATCCTCGATCACGGCAGCCAGCTCGGCCATCACCGCCGGCCGGCCGTCGATCAGGCGGGGGCCGAAGCAGGTCTCCTCGCCGGTGTGGCAGGCGGGGCCGGCGGGGGTCACCCGCAGCAGCACCGTGTCGCCGTCGCAGTCGAAGGCCAGCGACTCGACGGCCATCGTGTGCCCGGAGGTGGCGCCCTTCTGCCACAGCTGGTCACGCGAGCGGGAGTGGAAGTGGGCGAGGCCGGTGTCACGGGTCGCCGCCAGCGCCTCGTCGTCCACGTGAGCGAGCATCAGCACCTCGCCGCTGGCAGCGTCCTGCACCACGCAGGGCACCAGCACGCCGGGCCCGAGCGTCACCTCCGCACCGGGAGCCCCCATCGGGCCACCTCCTCCTTCACCTCGGAGATCGTGTGCCGGCCGTCGTGGAAGATCGAGGCCGCCAGGGCGGTCTGCGCGCCGGCGTCGAGCGCCGCCGCCAGGTGTTCCGGGCGGCCCGCCCCGCCGGAGGCGACCACCGGCACCGGCACCGAGTCGCAAATCGCTCGCAAAAGCTCGAGGTCGTACCCGCCGAGGGTGCCGTCGGAGTCGATGCTGGTCACCAGCAGCTCGCCCGCGCCTCGCTGCACCGACTCCTGCGCCCACTCGATCGCGTTCCGGCCGGTCGCCCGGCGCCCGGCGCTGCCGAACGCCTGCCAGCCGCCCTCACCGTCGCGAGCCGCGTCGATGGCGACCACCACGCACTGCGTCCCGAACCGGTCGGCCAGCTCCTCGATCAGCGCCGGGCGGTCAAGCGGGGCGCTGTTCGAGCTGATCTTGTCGGCACCGGCCAGCAGCAGCTCGCGGCCGTGCTCGGCATCCGCCACGCCACCGCCCACGCAGAGCGGCACATCGACCCGCTCGGCCGCCTGCTCGACGGCGTCCAGCAGCCCGCGCCAGTCCTCCTGACCGGCCGAGATGTTCAGCCAGACGATCTCGTCCGCGCCCTGCCCGGCGTAGCGCTCCGCCGCATCCACGGGGTTGCCGCAGTCACGCAGCGCCTCGAAGTTGACGCCCTTCACCAGCCGCCCGCCTCGCACGTCAAGGCACGGCACGATCCGCCTACGCAGCAACGGGCACCTCCAGCCAGCGGGCCAGCAGCGCGCGCCCCACGGGGCCGCTCTTCTCGGGATGGAACTGGGTGCCGGCAATGGTGCCGGCCGCGACCAGGGTGGCGAACCGGGTGCCGTCGAGCTCGGTGTCAGCGACAACCGCGGCAGGGTCGGCCGGCGCCGCCCGGTAGCTGTGGGCGAAGTAGCAGACGGTGCCGGCCGCCGGGGCCAGAGGATGGCCGGAGCGTGCGTCGACGTCGTTCCAGCCCATGTGCGGCAGGCGCCGCGCCCAGTCGATCCGCTCGACGTGGCCCTCGAGCAGCCCCAGGCAGCCGACTCCGCCCTCCGCGCTGCGCTCGAACAGCAGCTGCATGCCCAAGCACACGCCCAGCAACGAGCCGCCGCGCTCGACCGCCTCCCCGATCGCGGCGTCGAGCCCCAGCGCACGCAGGGCACGCATGGCCGGGGCGGCGGCGCCGACGCCGGGCAGCACGATCCTGGCCGACCGGGCGACGGTCGCTGCGTCGTCGGACACGGCGACGTCCGCGCCCAGCCGCTCGAACGCCGCCCGCAGCGACCGCAGGTTTCCCGCGCCGTAGTCGATCAGCGTCACCGGCCCGCTCACACGGCACCCTTGGTGCTGGGCAGCGCTCCCGCCCGGCGCTCGTCGCGGGCACACGCCGCGCGCAGCGCCAGGGCGAACGATTTGAACGCCGCCTCGACCATGTGGTGGTCGTCCGCGCCCTGTCCCTGCAGGTGAATCGCCATCCGCCCGGAGCGGCTCAGCGAGTCGAAGAAGTGGGGGATCAGCGACGAGGGCAGCGTGCCCACGCGGTCGCCGCGAAGCGGCAGCTCGACAGCCGAGAACCCGCGGCCGCCGAGGTCGACCGTGGCATGGCAGAGCGCCTCGTCCAGTGGCGCCCGGGCGTCGCCGTAGCGGGCGATGCCGCTGCGCGCGCCGAGCGCACCGTCGAGCGCCTGCCCGAGCACGATGGCGACGTCCTCGACGGTGTGGTGCTCGTCGACCCACAGGTCGCCGGTGCAGGAGAGCTCGAGATCGAGCATGGCGTGGAAGCTGAGCGCGCTCAGCATGTGGTCGAGAAAGCCGATGCCGGTGGTCACGCTGGCGGTGCCGCCGCCGTCCACGTCGACGGTGCAGTGGACATCGGTCTCCTTCGTCCGCCGATCGGCCTCTGCGCGCCGACCGGCCGCTGCGGTGGCCGCCGGCCGGACCGGCCTTGAGCCGCACAGCGTCTCCAGCAGTTCGTCGTTGTCCCTGGGGCCGGCGACGGTGATCCGAAGCGCGGTCGGCTGGTCGGCGTAGCTGCGCACCACCAAGCCGCGCTCCAGCAGCCGGGTCAGGGCGTCGTCGTTGGGGCGGCCGAGATCGACGTAGACGAAGTTCGTGCGCGACTCGGGCACGGTGTACCCGGCCTCACGCAGCGCCGCCGCAATCCGGTCGCGCTCGCGGCAGGTCAGCTCGACGGTGGGGGCGATCTGGTCGCGCCGCTCGAGCGCAATCTCGGCCATCCGGGCCGAGGGGGCGGCGATCCCGGCCGGCAGCCGGATGGCATCCAGCTGGGCGGAGATTCCCTCCGGCGCCAGGATGTAGCCGACCCGCGCTCCGGCCAGTGCGAAGGCCTTCGAGAACGTCCGCACGACCACCACGTTGTCCCGCTCCGACACCAGGTGCGACAGGTCGGTGCCGCCGAACTCGACGTAGGCCTGGTCGATCACCACCAGCCCGTCCCGCTCGGCCGAGCCCTCGTCGGGATCGTCCTCGCCGGTTGGGTTGTGCGGCGTGCAGACCCATGTCAGCCTGGCCCCGTTCGGTCGATCGGTGATGGTCGCCCCTGCCAGCCGGGTGACGTTCTCATACCAGCTGTAGTAGGGCCGCTTGACGTACGCGCGATCGCCGGGCCGCAGCACCAGCTGCGCGCACAGCGCCAGCGCCTCGTCGGCGCCCGCCGTGGGGATGATCCGCCCGCGGGGGAAGCCCGTGTACTCGGCCAGCAGGTCGCGCAGCCGGCCGTAGGTGGCGTCGGGATACTGCTGCACCGGCGTGCGGGCCAGCCGGTCTGCTAAGCCGGCGTACCAGGCCGGCGGCGCCGGCTGGGTGTTCATGTCGAACCGGATCAGCGGGCGGTCGTTGGGCAGCCCCTCCTGCCAGCGGTAGGGTTGCGCCTCGGCCAGCTCAGGACGTACGGGAACGCCGCTCACGGGACCAGGTTCTCGATCGGCAGGACGAGGATCGCCGAGGCCCCGGCCTCGCGCAGTGGGCCGAGCAGCGAAACCACCTGGCGGCGGTCGACGACCGCGTGCACGGCGTGCATGCCGGAGCGGGCGAGCGGCAGCACGGTGGGGGATTCCAGCCCGGGCAGCAGCTCGACGACCGTGTCGATGGCGTCGTCATGGACGTTCAGCATCAGGTAGCGCTTGTCGCGGCCGGCGATGATGCTCTCCATCACCGTGCGCAGGTCGTCGGCGACGGCCAGCTGGCGGTCGTCGAGGTCGGGCCGGACGAGCAGCACGGCCTCGCTCTCCAGGACGGTGGCGATCGGCCGAAGGCCGTTCGAGCGCAGCGTCTCGCCGCTCGACACGAGGTCGGCGATCGCCTCGGCGGCGTCCAGACGCGGGGCCAGCTCGACCGAGCCGTGGATGGGGACGATCTGGATGTCGATCCCGGCCCTGGTGAAGAAGCCGCGGGTGGTGGACGGGTACGCCGTGGCCACGCGCATGCCATGAAGCTCGGCCGGCGTCGCGATCGCCGAGCCGTCGGCGACGGCCACCTGAAGCGCGCAGCGGCCGAACCCCAGCGACAGCAGCTCGCGGGCGTCGGAGCCGGTCTCGACGAGCTGGTTTCGGCCGGCGATCGCCGCTTCCACCGCGCCGTCGGCGGCCCACACCGGGATGTCGTCCGAGCGGGCGAACAGCACCTCGATGTCCCAGCGGGGACAGTGCGTGTGCAGCGCCCGACCTCCGGGCTCGATCTCGATGCCGGCGTCGCGTGCAAGCCGCAGGGCCGGGTCCTGCATCCGGCCCTTGGAGGGCAGGGCGAGGCGGAACGGGCGGGTCATCCGCCGGCCCGCATCCGGTCGAGCACCGTCCGGTAGCCGCCTTCGCCGTGGCGGAGCCAGTGGGCGACTCGCGTGACCGTGGCCGTGGAGGCACCCACCTCGGACGCCACCCTGGCGTAGGGCATGCCCTCGTCGAGCAACCGCGCCACCTGCAGCCGGTGGCCCAGCGTCTCCAGCTCGTGCAGCGAGCACAGGTCGCGGAGGAAGGCGGCGGCCTCGTCGCGTGTCTCCAGCGCGAGCACCGCCTCTGCCAGCCGATCCACCTGCTCCGTGTGCCACGTCTCTGCCATCTGCGCTACCATTTTAGCATGGTAAAACGTCTCTCGACCGCGGTACCGGCGATCGATTTGCTCGACGGCCGGGTGGTGCGGCTGCGTCGTGGCCGCTACGACGAGGTCACCGTGTACGACGTCGACCCGGAACGGGTGGCGGCGCGCTACGCGGAGCAGGGCGCCACCCTGCTGCACGTGATCGATCTGTCCGCCGCGCGCGACGGCCAGCGGCCGCTGCTGCACGCCCGGATCATCCGCGGGTTGGTGCGCGGCTCCGGCATGGCCGTTCAGGTGGGCGGCGGCATCCGCACCGAGGCCGACATCGGCGAGGCCCTCGAGCTGGGCGTCGCCCGCGTGCTGGTGGGGACGCTGGCCGTGCGCGAGCCGCAGCTGGTGGGCCGGCTGGCGGCGCAGACGGCCCGGGTCGCGGCCGCGGCGGACGTCCGTGACGGGACCGTGCGCGCGGCGGGCTGGCTGGAGGACTCGGGCACCGCGGCCCGCCGCTTCGTCGAGCGGCTGGCCTCCGCCGGCGTCCGCGACTTCCTGGTCACGGCGATCGATCGCGACGGCACCGGCCTGGGGCCCGACACGCAGCTGCTCGAGCAGCTGCGGCCGGCGGTCCCCGGCCTGCTGCTGGCAGCCGGCGGGATCGGCTCGACACGAGACGTGGTGGCGGCCGCCGCCACCGGTGCCGACGCGGTCGTGATCGGGCGCGCCCTCTACGAGGGGACGCTGCGACTCTCCGACGCCGCCGCCTCCCTGCGCAGCTCGCCCAGCGAAAGCCCCTCGTAGGAGAGGAAGAAGAATCCCAGGCCGACGCCCAGCGCCGCCTCGATCAGCGCCAGGCCGATCGAGAAGGTGAGCGCCGCGTCGGCGCTGACGTTGGTGGCGAAGGTCAGCGCCGCCACCGTCGCGCCCTGGAACACGACCACGTTGCCGGGCACGATCGGGAACAGCCCGACCAGGGTTGAGGCCAGGAAGACCAGTCCGGCCACGCCGATCCCGGTCTCCATGCCGTAAGCGTGCAGCGTCCAGTGGATGCCGATGATCTGGGCCAGCCAAGACACCGCTGCGGTGGTCAGGCCGATCACCATGTACCGCGGCTGGGCGAGGATCGCATGACCCCCGCGCACCGCCCGGGAGATCACCGAAGCGTTCAGGCCGAGCAGGTTCCACCACCGCTCGACGTAGTCGTCGTCGGGGCCGTTGCCGCGCTTGTAGCGTTCCCACAGCTCGAGGGCCAGCGCCGCCACGGCCACCGCCGCCACCACGCCCACCAGCACCCACACCAGGTCGACCGCCCATCCCGGTACCGACACGAATCCGGTGATCGCGGCAAGCACGACCAGCAGGGTCGTGGCCAGCATGATCTGCTCGGTCACCACCGTGCCGACCAAGGTGGGGACGGGGACGTCGACGCCGCGGGCCAGCAGCCGGCGGCGGAGCACCGAGATCCGGGCCACCTCGCCCAGCCGGGCGAACAGGATCGTGTTCAGCAGGAAGCCGATGAAGATCGCCGGCACCACCTCGGACATCCGCGCCGTCCACGGCTCGTGATGCTCGTTGGCGGCGGCGTCGATGGACGCCTTCCAGGTGAAGGCCTTGGCGACCACGGACGCGAGGTTGGCGACCAGCGCGGCCGCGACCAGCTCCGGGTCAGCCTGCGTGATCACATTTCCGATCGCCTTCAGGCCGAACGTCCGCGACACGAAGTAGGCGATCAGACCGATCACCAGCCCCAGCAGCACGGCGCGCACCAGCATCCGCCGCTGGGGGCGGAGGTTCTCGGACAGCTCCGAGATGGTGACGAACCGGATGCCCTGGCCATGGCCGTGGTCGATGATCGCGGGCAGCGCGGCGACCGTCTGCGAGCGGTCGCCGTCGGCACCGGATCCGTCGGCGTCGTGCAGCAGCAGGATCGCCCCCGGCCGAAGGCTCGACACGCTGCGCTCGACGATCCGCTCGACGCCGGGCAAGGCCGTGTCCCACACGCCGGCCGTCCAGCCCACAACCCGGTAGCCGAGGCGGCCGGCCACCGTGGTCAGGAACGGGCTGCGAAAGCCGTGGGGCGCGCGGAACAGGGGTGACGGCGGAGCTCCGGTCGCTCCCTCCACCGCGGTCTCCAGCGAGCGCAGCTGGTGGGCCAGCGACTGCGGCCCCTGAAAGGTCAGGATCGAGTGGTCATCACCGTGGCTGGCCAGCTCGTGGCCGTCGTCGACGATCCGCTTGACGATCTCGGGGTGCGCCCGCACGTTGCGGCCGAGGACGAAGAAGGTGGCCCGCACGCCGCGCTCGCGCAGGGCATCCAGGATGGGCGGCGTGTGCTCGGGGCTGGGCCCGTCGTCGAAGGTGATCGCCGCCAGCGGCTGCTCGGTTCTGCCGCGCCCGATCACGCGGCCGAACACCGGGGAGTTGGGGGTGAAGGCGCCCCAGGCGACCGCCAGCAGGACGACGATCGAGACCGCGAACACGGCGTCCCCCCGCAGGCCGCCGATCCACAGCGCCACAGCGCCCCACAGGATCAGCCACACCGCCGAGGCGGCTACGAAGCGAGTGATGACTTGGCGCTTGCCCACGACGGTCGCCGTCCGGCGATGAGATCACGGTAGTACGTCTCGAGCTTGGCCGCCACGCGCGGCCACGAATAGTGATCGACGGCCGTCCGCCGGCCCTCGGCCGCCATCGAGCTGCGCAGCTCGTCGTCGTCGAGCAGGGTGCGAAGCGCATCGGCGAATCGCTCCGGGGAGCGGGCGGGGTTGACCAGGAACCCCTGCCGGCCGTCCTCCATCAGCAGCTGGAAGCCCGAGATCCGGCTGGCGGCCACGGCCCGACCGCAGCTCATCGCCTCCAGCAGCACCATGCCGAACGAGGCCCTGTCACAGGGCGTGCAGAAGACGTCGCCGGTGACAAGGTAGTTGGGCCGGCTGCGATTGAGCCGGCCGGCGAAGTGCACGTAGGGCCGGGCCTCGTCCGTGATCAGCCGCTCGTACATCGGCCGCAGCGGACCGTCCCCGACGATGATCAGGCGCACCTCGGCGCCCCGCTCCTCGAACAGCAGCTGGTGGGCGCGGATCATTGTGTCGACGCCATTTCGGGGGTCGAAGCGGCCAATGAAGACGATGTTGCGGTGATCGCCCAGCAGCTCCTCGACCGGCTCCGCGTCGGGCGAGAAGTGGTCGGCGTCGATCCCGTTGGGGATCACGTCGTAGGCATAGGGGAAGTAGGGCGTCAGCGATCCGATGCAGGCCTCGCTGACACAGATCCTGCCGTCCAGCCGCTCGATCGCCGGGCGGATCAGCTCGGCCTCGATGTCCATGCCCAGCGTCTGCGGGAAGACGCTGTGGAACGTCGCCACCGACAGGGCGTCCTCGGGGGTGTTCTCGATCGCCCAGGCGGTCATCTGGGGGTTGTAGGGGGCGTGCACGTGGACGACGTCGAAGCCGCGCTCGCGGAAGAACGCGCCCAGCCGCCTGCCCAGCCGCGGGCCCACCGTGTGCAGCGTCTCCGCGCCGTTGCCCCACCGCGGCACGTAGAGGCGGATGCCAGTGCCCATGCGGACGATTTCGAACGTGGGGTCGGGCACGTGCATCGCGTCGTCGACCACCCTCGGCGTCTGCAGCAGCCGGCCGGTGACGACCGTGACCTCGTGGCCGAGCGCGGTCAGCTCGCGCGCCTGGCCGTCGACGTGCTCGGTGATGCCGCCCAGGGCGGGGTAGTAGAAATCGGTGACTATGGCGATCCGCACGGTCGCGGGATCCTACCGAACAGGCACCCGTTGGCACTCTCGGCCCTTAAGTGCCAACGCGACCGATGCCGTCGCTATACTGGCATCGATGCCGATCTACGAGTACCGATGCGACAATGGGCACACGTTCGAGGTGCTGCAGAAGTTCGCGGACGATCCACTCGATCAGTGCGAGGTGTGCGGTGCTCCAGCGCGCCGCGTGCTGCATCCGGTCGCCATTCATTTCAAGGGATCCGGCTTCTACACGACCGATTACGGGCGGGGGAAGAAGAAGGATGCGGCGGCGGCCAAGGCCGACGGCGGCTCGCCCTCGTCCTCCAACGAGAGCGGCAAGACCGCCGGTGACTCGAAGCCGGGCTCGTCCGGCGGTGAGTCGAGCGGCGGCAGCACCAAGAAGGCCGCCGAGGCCTGACCCGAGCGCTGTGCTCGGCGTGCGCCTGCGCGCACGCCGGTACCCTGAGCGGGTGTTCACGCGCCGCCGGCTTGCCATCGCGGCCGCCCCGCTCGCCGGGCTGGGGGCCCTGCTCGTGCTCCCGCTCCTGATCGTGCGGGTCAAGACGGGCAGCCGCCTGAGCAACCATCCCGAGCACGTCGGCCACCGACAGGTGGCGCTGGTGCCGGGCGCCGGGCTGACCGCCGGCGGGCGGGTGTCCTGGTTCCTGCGCGACCGCCTGGACGCCGCGGTCGAGCTCTACCAGCTGGGCAAGGTGGACGGCCTGCTGCTCACCGGCGACAACCATTCGACCACCTACGACGAGCCGTCGGCGATGCGGGACTATGCCGTCGGCCGGGGCGTCCCGGCCGCCGCCATCACGCTCGACTACGCGGGGTTCAACACCTACGACTCCTGCTACCGGGCGCGGCACATCTTCGGCGTGTCCGAGGCGGTCGTGGTCACCCAGTCCTACCACCTGCCTCGCGCGGTCTACCTGTGCAGCTCGGTCGGCATCGACGCCGAGGGCCTTGGCGTGGCCGACTGGGGCCACGTGCCGACCACCAGGATGGTGCGCTACCAGGCTCGCGAGCTGCTGGCCGATGCCAAGGCCCTGTGGGACACCGATGTCATCGGCCGGGATCCGCGTTACCTGGGCCGGCACGAGAAGCTGAACCTGCAGCCGGTGAACGGCTGACGCGGCCCGCGCTTTTGGAGGATGCGCGGGCCTGCGGCTGAATGAGGTTCGTGTGAACCTGCCCTTCGCCCCCCGCCCGCTGGTCGCCGTCGACCTGGGCACGGCCAACACCAAGGTCTACGTGCACGGCCGTGGCATCGTCGTCTTCGAGCCGTCGGTGATCGCCGTCGACGAGGACTCCGGGGCGGTGCTGGCGGTGGGTGACGACGCCCGGGTGATGATCGGCCGCACCCCCAGCACCATCCGCGCCAGCCGGCCGCTGCGCAGCGGCGTGATCACCGACCTCGACGTCACCGAGCAGATGCTGCGCCTGTTCCTGGACAAGGCTGGCAGCGGCCGGTTCGCCTCACCCCGCGTGATGCTGTGCGTCCCCGGTGGCGTCACCACCGTCGAGCGGCGTGCCGTCGAGGAGGCCACCCTGGCCGCCGGCTGCAGCGCCGTCTACCTGATCGAGGAGGCGATGGCCGCGGCGGTCGGCGCCGACCTGCCGGTGGCCGAGGCGTCGGCCCAGATGATCGTCGACATCGGCGGCGGCACCAGCGAGGTGGCGGTGATCTCGCTGGGCGGGATGGTTGTCTCGCGGTCGCTGCGCGTCGGCGGCTTCGACATGGACGAGGCGATCGTCCGCATGGTGCGTAACCGCCACAACCTGACCATCGGCGAGGAGACCGCCGAGCGGGCGAAGCTGGCCATCGGCAGCGCGTCGCCGGTCTGCGACGACGAGCAGTTCGAGGTGCGCGGCCGGATGGGCCTGGGCGGGATGCTGCGGAGCGCCGAGATCACCGGCGCCGATGTGCGCCAAGCGCTCGACATGTCGGTCGACCGGATCCTGACCGCGATCATCTCGGCGCTGGACGAGACGCCGCCGGAGCTGTCAGCCGACCTGGTGCGCAACGGCATCGTGCTGGCCGGCGGCGGCTGTCTGCTGCGGGGGTTCGCCGACCGCGTCCACGAGATCACCAACGTGCCGGTCAGGCTGGCCGACGAGCCGCTGATGTGCGTCGCCCTGGGCGCCGGGCGGAGCCTCGAGGAGCTCGACCGCCTCCCCGGGCGCGACCGCCGCGGCTGGCGGCGACACTGACCGCTACTTGATCGTGCAGCCGGGGTCGTAGAGCGACCCGGCCGGCTGGCGGGGCGGCGCCGTCTGGCCCAGGAAGGCGCTGATCACGGCCCGGTTGCGGTCGCTGGGGACGAGCACGGCCTGGCCGCCGACCAACTGGGGCGTGCCGCCCAGGTGGCACTCGACCGTCCGCTGCGAACGGAACTTGATCCAGCCCAGCGCCAGCAGCTCGGAGGCCGACAGGTCGGTGGCCAGGGGCTTGGCCACGGCCTCGCCGATCGAGCGCAGGTTGAAGATGCTGGTCGGCTTGACCAGCTGGTGGGCGATCGCCTGCAGCACCCGCTGCTGGCGCTCGGTGCGGGTGATGTCGGAGTCCTTGGGATTGGTGGTGTGGCGGATCCGCGCATAGGCCAGCGCATTGCGGCCGTTGAGGTGGATCTCGCCCTTGGCGAACACCCAGTCCTTGCCGCCGAACTGCTGCGAGGACTGGATCCGGTACGGGTTGTCGATGGTCAGGCCGCCCATCGCCTGGATCAGCTCGCGGAACCCGCGGAAGGCGACGTAGGTGATGTGGTTGACCGGCAGCCCGGTGAACTCGCGGATGGTCTTGATCAGCAGCGGTGAGCCGCCGTAGGCGAACGCGGCGTTGATCTTCTGGTCGCCGTTGCCCGGGATCGGCACGCGCAGGTCGCGGGGCACCGAGAGCATGTAGATGGTGTGCTTGCCGGGGTCGGTGCGCACCAGCAGGATCGAGTCGGCCCGCGCGTTGCTGAAGCTCTTGCCGCGGCCGTCCGAGCCCAGCACCAGCGTCACCTGGGGATCGCGCCACATGCTCCCGGCCGGGCTGAGGGCGGCCTTGGTCTTGGCGTCAAGGCGCTTGTTGGCGCGTTCCACCTCGCCGGCGAACGCGCGGTATCCGAGGTAGATCCAGAACAGCAGCAGCAGGAGCAGGACGCCGATCCCGATCAAGAGGCCCTTCTTCCACCACCTGGGCAGCCGCCCGGGGGAGGGCACGGTCGCCACCTTGCGGCCGGGCAGGTCGCCGCCCGGGGGTGGCCCGGCGGGTGCCGGCCGCGCACCGCCCGGCCGGGCCGAGGGCGGTCGCGTGACGGTTGCCGGGCCGCCGCCGAAGTTGAACCGGGCCGCATCCGGGTCGTCCTTCGTCACCCGCCCGCCGCGGTAGACCCGGTAGGCCTTCTGCCTGTTTTGGACTCCCACGACGCTGCTATGTTAGCCACCCGCATGTCCGATTCCTCCCGCCCCGTCGTCGGCGTCGATCTCGGCGGCACCAGCGTGAAGGCGGCGTTGGTCTCGCCCGAACGCGCCATGCTGGGGCGGGGACAGCTGCCCACAGACCTCCGCGATCAGCGCTCGCTGATGGAGCTGCTGACGCGGCTTGTCGAGCAGGTATCCGGCGGCGCCGACATCGCCGCGGCCGGGTTCGGGCTGCCGTCGCAGGTCGACCAGCGGCACGGCCGGGTGCTGAACTCGGTCAACATCCCGCTGGCCGATCTCGACTTCGTGGCCGAGATGGAGCGGCGGCTGGGCGTCCCGGTGGCGGTGGACAACGATGCCAACGTGGCCTGCCTGGCGGAGACCCGGGTCGGAGCCGCACGCGGCTGCTCGCATGTGGTCATGCTGACGCTGGGCACCGGGGTGGGCGGCGGCCTGGTGCTGGACGGAAAGCTGTACCGGGGCGCCACCGGCACCGGCGCCGAGCTGGGCCACGTCACCGTCGACGAGGACGGCCCGCCCTGCCAGGGCAACTGCCGGAACCGTGGCTGCCTGGAGGTGCTGGCGTCGGCGACCGGGATCATGCGGCTGGCGGGCGGCGTCGCCGACGAGCGGCCCGCGGGCAGCTTCGCACGAGCCCGCGAGCGGGGTGAGGATCTCGACGCCCGGTTCGTGATCGAGCAGGCCAAGGGCGGCGACAGCGACGCGGTGGAGGCGCTGCGCCGGGCCGGCCGCTACCTGGGGATCGGCCTTGCCAGCTTTGCCAACATCTTCAATCCCGAGGTGATCCTGATCGGAGGCGGCGCGAGCGCGGCAGGCGAGCTGTTGATCGGGCCGGCCAGGACGGAGATGGTACGTCGGGGGTTGCCGCCGACCACCCGCGGCGTCCGGGTTGCCATCGCCGAGCTGGGCAACACCGCCGGCGTGCTGGGCGCCGCCGAGCTTGCCCTGGATCTGGCGAGCGATCGCCAGGCCGCCTGAAGGAGTACGGTCGGCCGATGGCCGTCGAGCCCGGTGAGCTGGTGGTCTGCCCGACCCCGATCGGCAACCTGGGGGACATCACGCTGCGCGCCCTCGACGAGCTGCGGCGGGCAGACATCGCGGCCTGCGAGGACACCCGGCGGTCGCGAACGCTGCTCACGCGGCATGGTCTCGACCTGCCGCTGCTGTCGCTGACCGAGCACAACGAGGCGGCCCGGATACCCGAGATCGGCGGCCGCATCGACCGCGGCGAGCGGGTCTGCCTGCTGAGCGACGCCGGCACGCCGGCGCTGGCCGATCCCGGCGCCAGGTTGATCGCCGCGATGATCGAGGCCGGCCGGGCGGTGACGGTGCTACCGGGGCCGTCGGCGGTGACGACGGCGGTGGTGGCGTCCGGCTTGGCCGGCGGCGGATTCTGCTTCGCCGGCTTCCTGCCCCGCGGCCGCGGCCGGCTGGATGCCGCGCTCGAGTTGCTCGATCCGACCGGGCTGCCGATCGTGTGCTTCGAGTCGCCCAACCGGCTGTCCGCCACTCTGGTTGCGCTGGCCGACCGCGACCCCGGCCGCAGTGTGGCCGTCTGCCGCGAGCTGACCAAGCTGCACGAGGAGGTCGTCCGGGGCACCGCCGCGGAGATGGCCGAGCGGTTCTCGCAGCCGCCGAAGGGTGAGATCACGCTGGTGCTGGGGCCGGGCGCCGCCGGAGAACGGAGGATCGACCCGGAGGTGCTGCGCGAGCTGGCCGCCGCGGTCGGCGCCCGGCGGGCGGCGGCCATCGGCGCCACGCTGTCGGGCAGGGGCCGCAACGAGCTGTACCGGATGCTGACCGAGAGCGGGCAGGCGCCTGGGTAGGATCCCCACTCCATGCCATTCTCGGTCACGACCCCGATCTACTACGTCAACAGCGATCCCCACCTGGGGCACGCCTACACGACCGTGGCCGGCGATGTGCTGGCGCGCCACCACAGGCAACTCGGCGAGGACGTGTTCTTCCTCACCGGCACCGACGAGCACGGCGGCAACGTCGCCCGCGCCGCCGAGGCGGCCGGTATGGACCCCAAGGCCTTCTGCGACCAGGTCTCGGCGCGCTTCCGCGCCCTGGGCGAGGCGATGGGCGGGTCCCACGACTTCTTCATCCGCACCACCGACCCCGAGCACGAGCGGCGCGTGCAGGCCTTTGTCCAGCTGCTGAAGGACAAGGGCGAGCTGTACGAGGGCACCTACGCCGGTCTCTATTGCAGCTCCTGCGAGCAGTTCTACGCCGAGGGCGACCTGATCCAGCCGGGCAACATCTGCCCGCAGCACAACCGTCCCGCAGAGTGGGTTGAGGAGCGGAACTGGTTCTTCCCGCTCAAGCAATGGGCCCCCCGGCTGCTCGAGCTGTACGACCGCGACGCCGAGTTCGTGCGCCCGCGGGCGCGCTACAACGAGGCCCGCTCGATGATCGAGGGCGGCCTCGAGGATGTGTCGTTCACGCGGGCCAGCGTGAGCTGGGGGGTGCCGGTGCCGTGGGAGCCCGACCAGACGATCTACGTCTGGGTGGACGCGCTCCTGAACTACCGCACGGCGCTCGAGTACGGGCTTGGCCGCGACGTGTCCGGCGTGTTCTGGCCGATCTCGCTGCACATGATGGCCAAGGACATCCTCCGCCTCCACGCCATCATTTGGCCGGCCATGCTGATGGCGGCCGGGTACGAGCCGCCGCAGGGCCTGTTCGTCCACGGCTACTTCACCAGCGGCGGCCAGAAGATGTCGAAGACGCTCGGCAACGTGATCGATCCCTTCGAGGTGATCGAGCGGCTGGGTGCGGACGCGCTGCGCTTCTACCTGCTGCGGGAGGTGCAGTGGGGCCAGGACGGAGACGTCACCTGGGAGGGGCTCGAGCGGCGCTACTCGGGCGAGCTTGCAAACGATCTGGGAAACCTGGTCTCGCGCTCGACCGCGATGCTGGTGCGCTATCGCGACGGTGTGGTGCCCGACGCCCGCAACGCGCTCGAGCCCGTGCATGAGGCGGTGGCGGCCCGCATCGCTCAGGTCGACCTGACCGGCGCCCTGGAGGAGATCTGGCGGCTCGTTCGCACGGCCAACCGCTACGTCGAGGAGCAGCAGCCGTGGGTGCTCGCGAAGAGCGATCAGGCCGATGACGCCGCCCGGCTGGACGAGGCCCTGTACACGCTGGTCGACACCGTGCGCGCGCTGGCGGTGCTGCTGCATCCCTACATCCCCGCCGCCTCGGCGAAGATCCTCGACGCCGTCGGCGATCCCGGCGCCATCGGGTGGGAGCGGGCCCCGCTCGGCCTCCTGCTCCCCGGGACGTCGGTGCGCCAGCCCGAGCCGCTGTTTCCGCGGATCGACCCGTGATCGACACCCACGCCCACCTCGACGGCTGCGACGCGCCGCCGGAGGAGGTGGCGGCGGAGGCGGCCGCGGCGGGCGTGCGGCGGATCCTGACCATCGGCCGCGAGCAGGCGGTGGAGCTCGCCGAGCGCCTGGACGGCGTCTGGGCAGTGGTGGGGTGGCACCCCCACGAGGCCGATGCCGCCCGGGTCGAGGAGCTGGGCCCGCTGCTGCACCATCCACGGGTCTGCGCGCTGGGCGAGTGCGGCCTCGACTTCTTCCGCGACCACGCGCCCCGTGACGTCCAGCGGCGGGTGTTCGCGGCCCAGATCGAGCTCGCCAACGACACCGGCATGCCGCTCGTGATCCACACCCGCGACGCCGACGATGAGACGTTCCCGATGCTCGAGCGGGCACAGGTCGACGTCGTCCTGCACTGCTTCTCATCGCCCGAGCGGGTCGAGGAGGCGGCGGAGCGCGGGTACTACTGCTCCTTCGCCGGCAACGTCACCTACCCCGCGGCGGATGCGCTGCGGGAGGCAGCTCGCCGGGTGCCGGCCGACCGCATCCTGGCGGAGACCGACAGCCCCTACCTGGCCCCGGTGCCGCTCCGCGGCAAGCGCAACCGACCGGCCAACGTCGTCCACACCCTGCGCCTGTTGGCCGAGCAACGGGGCGTGGAGGCGGCGCAGCTCGAGCGCCAGATCGAGACCAACGCGGCACGGGTCTTCCGCCTGCCCCCGTGACGGCCGAGGCGCTCGCGCTGGCGCTGGCCGCCGCGGCGGTGCACGCGGCCTGGAACCTCGCCGTGGCGGGCGACCGCGACCCGATGGCCGCCCTCGCCCTGGCGCTGCCGTCGGCGCTCGCCGTGGGCGCCATCCCCGCCGCGCTGACATTCGAGGTCGAGCGCGAGGCGCTTCCCTACGCCGCCGGATCGGGCGCCCTGGAGGTGGCGTACGCGCTGCTGCTGGCCCGCGCCTACCGGCGGGCGGACGTGGGGGTGGTGTACCCGGTGGCCAGGGGCAGCGCGCCGGTGCTCGTGCTGCTGGCCGAGGTTACCGTGCTGGGCAGCTCGCCCGGGGCGTGGCAGGCGGCCGGCGTGCTGTTGGTCGGCGGCGGGGTGCTGGCTGTCCGCGGGCTCTCGGGCACCACCTCCTGGCGCGACGTCGGGCTCGCGTTGGCGGTGGGGGCAACGATCGCCGGCTACACCCTGTTCGACCGCCGCGGCGTCCAGCACGCTGCCGTCCTGCCCTACTTCGAGCTGTGCCTGCTCCCTTCCGCCGTGGTCGTCCCGCTGGTGGTCTGGCGGTCGCAGGGGCCGACGGCGCTGCGGGCGGCGACCACCCGCTCGTCGCTGCTCGCCGGCGCCGGCATGTTCGCCGCCTATGCGCTCGTGCTGGCCGCTCTCCGGCAGGCGCCCGCCGCTGCGGTCGCCGCCGTGCGCGAGTCGAGCGTCGTCATGGCCGCGCTGGCCACATGGGCCGGCCTCGGCGGCGAGCGGACGCGGGGCGGCCACCGTCTGATCGGCTCGGCGGCGGTCGCCGCCGGCGTCGTTTTGATCGCGCTCGGCTAGCAGCAGCCGGTGGCTCGTGAACCGGGTACCGAACCCGGTTGCGAACCGGGCTCGGTACCCGGTTCCCCAGGCCGGGAGCGGCCTGGTTGAGCGGATGAGGGTGAAGGCGGGGCGGGAATGAACCCGGTTCGGTACCCGGTTCGAATACGCCAAACGGAGCGGTTTTGGCACGGGTGCGTACGATCCCCGTGTGCCTCAGGTATCCATCGCCCGGCTGAAGGAGTTCGGCATCACGCCGAGCCGCGACCTGGGCCAGAACTTCCTGATCGACGACAACGTGCTGGAGCTGGCCGGACGGTTGCTGCCGCCGCAGGCCGACGAGGTGGTGCTCGAGGTCGGCCCCGGGCTGGGTGTGCTCACCCGCTGGCTGGCGGCCCGCGTCCGGCTCGTTCACGCCATCGAGATCGACGAGCGGCTGCGGCCGGCGTTGGCCGTGAGCCTGGAGGGCGTCGCCAACGTCGACCTGCGGTTCGCCGACGTCATGCGCACCGACCTCCGGGCACTCGACCCGCCGCCCGCCGCGCTCTACGCAAACCTGCCCTACGCGGTGGCGACTCCGGTGATCGTGACCGCGCTCCCGGTCGTCGAGCGCTTCTGCGTGATGGTTCAGCGGGAGATCGCCGACCGGCTGTTCGCCAAGCCCGGGACGAAGGCCTACGGCGCCGTGTCGGTGCTGGTGCAGCTGGCCACCGAGCGGGTCGGGTGGCGGCCCGTGTCGCGCAGGGTGTTCGCCCCCGTGCCCAACGTCGATTCGGCGCTGGTCGCCTTCCAGCGGCGGCCGGGTGTGGCGTTCGGCGAGGGGTGGGAGCGGCTGGCGGAGCGCGTCCACGGCGCCTTCGCGCACCGCCGAAAGACGGTCGCCAACTCCCTGGCTCTGGCCGGGCTCGAACCGCCGGCCGCGGAGCAGGCATCCCGCCGCGCCGAGCAGCTGGCCCCGCAGGAGTTCCTCACGCTGTGACCGAGATCCTGAGGGCGCATGCCAAGATCAACCTCGTGCTGCGCGTCGGGCCGGTGCGAAGCGACGGTTTCCATCGCATCGCCACCCTGTTCCAGGGCCTCGAGCTGCACGACGAGCTGGAGCTCGAGCCGGCCGCCGAGACGACCGTCGAGGGCTTCGAGGATACCCTGGTGACCCGGGCCCTGGAGCTGCTCGGCGAGCAACGGCGGGTCGTGCTTCGAAAGCGGATCCCGGTGGCCGGCGGCCTGGGCGGCGGCTCCTCGGACGCCGCGGCCGTGCTGCGGGCGTTCGCCGACCGGCGCAGCGTGGAGGAGCTCTACGCGATCGCCCGGCAGCTGGGATCCGACGTGCCGTTCTTCCTGTCCGGGCTGGAAACCGCCCTGGGAACCGGTCGCGGCGACGTCCTGCAGCCGATGACGGAGTTCCCCCGCCGCTACGGGGTGGTGCTCGTGCCCTCCACCGGCGGCCTGTCGACGGCTGATGTCTACGCCGCCGCCCGGCCGAACCCGATCTTCGAGGCCGTCCGCGGCGACCTGATCCGGGGGGTGCGCACGGCGCGTGACGCGGCGGGCGTCGCGGCGCTGGTCGCGAACGACCTCGAGGCCGCGGCGCTCCAGCTGCGGCCCAACCTGGCCGGCCGGCTCGCCGAGCTGCGCGAGGCCGGCGCGCTGGCGGCGGCGGTCTCGGGTAGCGGGCCAACGCTGTTCGGGCTGTTCCCCGATCGTGAGGCGGCCAGGCGCGCGGCCACCGCCATCGGCGGGGAGGCGATCGCGACCGCCCCCCTGTAGCATTCACCCCATGGGATGGAACGTCTCCAGCGATCGGATGACGATCGAGCCGCCGCAGCGGCGGTCGCCCGCCAGGTGGATCCGCGAGAACAGCCTGCGGATCGCCGTCGTGGTCGGCCTGACCGAGGCTGCGGTGGCCTACTTCTCCGGCGTCCGCTATCTGTGGGCGGCCGGCCTGTTAGCCGTGTTCGCCTATTGGTACGTTCGCAAGCGCGTGCCGCAGTGGCTTCGCCGCCCGCTGTGGATCGTCGCCATGTCCCAGGCGATCGCGGGGCTGGCCGTGCCCGCGCTGTTCGGCGCGCTGTTCATCACCTTCGTCATCGGAGCGGTGCTGCTGCTGATGATGGTGCTGGTGATGCTCGGAGACCTGCGCCGCACCTAGCGGGCACGGCGCAGGTCAGGGAGCAACGCGCGACGGTCAGCGGGGCGTGCCCAGCGTGTCGATCTGGTAGGCCGACAGCGGGATCACCTTCAGTGCGTCGAACTTGACGCCCGCGTTCAGCCACAGGTTGCCCTTGCCCTCGACCACCGTGTCCTCGAGCTTGATGGTGACGTTGTTGCCGACGCCCGAGCGGTCACCGATCACTGCGCCATAGGTCTGCAGTGCCTGTGCAAGCACCCGCGCGACCGGGCTCAGCGGGTACTGCGACAGGTCGACGGTCGGCTTGATGCGCAACACGGCGCCCGCCGGGATCGAGCCGGTGGCCGAGGTCGTGCACATCGTCCCCTGATACAGCGGGAACCAGTCCTTCCCGTTGGGTGCCTGGTTGTTGCAGCTGACGGACGGGATGTAGACGTCCATCACGTGCGGCACCAGGCCGGAGGCGACCTCGCTCCAGCGGACGGCCTGGGTCACCGGCGCCAGGCCATGCTTGCCCCAGTTCCTGATGTTGTCCGACTGCAGCAGCTTGCCGTGCAGGCCGTTCGACCCGATGAAGTACACCGAGGCCTGGCTGGCGCACCAGCGGCCGCTCAGAAACTGCATGTTCGTGAACCAGAACAGCTTTCCCTGGAACTCGTTGTAGACCATCATGTCGGCGTCGTTGTCGGTCGGCGCCCTGGCCCCCGATGGGATGCGGACGGCATCGAAGTCGGTGGTCCAGAAGTACGACTTGTAGTTCGGGTTGTGACAGATCTTCCACTGCGGGTCGGTGGCGCTGGCGTAGTAGACGGCGGTGCCCTGTGCGCTCGAGCCGTTCAGGTTCGAGGCGCGGAGGGTGACGAACTTGCGGTCGATCTTCAGCACCGACGAGAGCCAGGAGATCATGGCGCCCGAACGCGGGTCAGCCGGCGCGGACGAAGGCGTCCTCCAGTAGGACGTGGCCGTGAAAGGCTCGAGGGGCAGGTCGGCGGTGGCGGGCCGAGCGGCCAGCGCGGCCAGGACGGCCAGTGAGAGAACGGCGATCGATAGCACACGAGTTCGCATGAGAAAGGACCCCCTTCATGCGTTCGTTGAGGCACCGTCCCGGTTGCAGGGCGGTGTCCGGACTTCGGCGTCTCGACCCCTCGTGACGCCACATCAGGGGATTCGGCCCCCGCAGCCGGTCCTGACACCCCCACATTGGGGGAGGTGGCCTCCCCCATCCTGCATAGCTGCCACTACAGTCCGCGGCCAGAGCCAGTGGCTATCTGGGGGTGTGCGACGTGCGCTTGTGTCTGATGATCGAGGGCCAGGAAGGGGTCTCCTGGGAACAGTGGATGGCGCTTGCGGAGGCCACGGAACGCAGCGGCCTGGAGGGACTGTTCCGCTCCGACCACTACCTGTCAGGGGACGGCAGGGTCGGCCTCGGCTCCTCCGATGCGTGGACGACGCTGGCCGCGATCGCGGCTCGCACCCAGCGGATCCGCCTGGGCACGATGGTCTCCCCGGCGACCTTCCGCCACCCCTCGGTAGTCGCCAGCGCCGCCAATGTGGTGGATCACGTGTCGGGTGGGCGGGTCGAGCTGGGGCTGGGCGCGGGCTGGTACGAGCTCGAGCACCAGGCCTTCGGCTTCCCCTTCCCGCCGGTCGGTGAGCGGATGGAGATGCTGGAGGAGCAACTCGAGATCGTCCACCGCCAGTGGACCGAGGACGAGTTCTCGTTCCACGGCAAGCACTATCAGCTCGACCGCTGCCAGTCACTGCCCCGCCCGCTGCAGCAGCCGCGGCCGCCGATCGTGGTGGGCGGCGGCGGCAAGCCGCGCACGGTCGCCGCCGCCGCCCGCTTCGCCCAGGAGTACAACACCACCGAGGCCGAGCCGGTCGAGTGCGCCCGGATCCGCCGCCGGCTGGACGAGGCGTGCGAGCGGGCTGGGCGAGATCCGGCCGGGATGACGTTCTCGGTCATGACGACGACCGTGGTGGGCCGTGACCAGGACGAGCTGGAGCGGCGGGTCTCGGCGGTCGGCCGGCTCTGGGGCGACGACCGGCCCGCGGCCGAGGTGTTGGCCGAGAAGCGCGAAGGCGAGTGGATCGCGGGCACCGTCGAGGAGGTCGTGGAGCGGTTGCGCAGCCTTCGCGAGGCCGGCGTCCAGCGGGTCATGCTGCAGCATCTCGACCATGCCGACGTGGAGATGGTCGACCTGCTGGGCACCGAGCTCGCCCCCCGCGTCGCCGGCCTTTGACCGCCGCCGGAGGACGCCGTTTGCCGGCCCCGCCGCGCGGGCAGATTCGCCGTCATGCGGGTCGGCTACCACCTGTCGAGCGAGGAACACCCGCCGGGGCCGATGATGCGGTGGGCGCGGCGGGCGGAGGAGGTCGGATTCCAGCTGCTGACCATCTCCGATCATTTCCACCCGTGGACGCGCCAGCAGGGCCAGAGCCCGTTCGTGTGGTCGGTGCTGGGCGGGATCGCCCAGGTCACCGAGCGGGTCGAGGTGGGCACCGCCGTCACCTGTCCCACCGTCCGCACGCACCCGGCGATCATCGCCCAGGCCGCGGCCACCACCGCCGAGATGATGCCCGGCCGGTTCTTCCTCGGCGTGGGCACCGGTGAGGCGCTGAACGAGCACATCCTGGGCGATCGCTGGCCGTCCAGCGCCGTGCGCCGGGAGATGCTGGAGGAGGCTGTCGAGGTGATCCGCCTGCTCTGGCGGGGCGGGTCGCAGTCGCACTACGGCCGGTACTACACGGTCGAGCAGGCGACCATCTTCACCCTTCCCGAGCAGCTGCCGCCGATCGTCGTCTCCGGCTTCGGGCCCCACTCGGTGAAGCTGGCGGGGCGGATCGGCGACGGCTACATGAACACCGCGCCTGACGCCGGATCTGTCGAGGGCTTCCGCCGGGCCGGCGGCGAGGGCAAGCCCTGCTACGGCAAGCTCGACGTGTGCATCGCCGGCTCGGAAGCCGAGGCACGGCGGGTCGCTCATGCGACCTGGCCCACCAGCGGCCTCCAGGGTGAGCTGGGTCAGGTGCTGCCGCTGCCCGCCCACTTCGAGCAGGCGGTGGCCACCGTCCGTGAGGAGGACGTGGCGGAGTCGATCCTCTGCTCGCAGGATCCCGACCAGCACGTGGCCGCCCTCCGCGAGTTTGCGGACGCGGGCTACGACCGGGTGGTCGTGCAGCAGGCCGGTGACGATCAGGAGCGGTTCTTCAGCTTCTACGAGTCACACGTGCTGCCCCGCATCGGCTAGGCACGCCCTCACCCGTAGCGGTCGCGGAGGAGCGGCAGCACCTGGCCGCCGAACCGCTCGACAAAGCGTGCCTGATCCGGCGCCGGGCTGTGGAAGATCAGGTGCCGGAAACCCATCTCCACGTAGCGGCCGATCGCCTCCGCCTGCTGCTCGGGATCGCCCGACACGATGAACCGCGACTCGGAGCGGACGTGCTCCTGTTCCGCCAGCCGTTCCAGCTCGAGCGGATCGTCGATGCCCTGCTTGGCGTCCGCCGGCAGTGCCAGTGCGCCCCAGAAGCGGGTCTCCTGGACGGCTCGCTCGTGGTCTGCCTCGTACGAGACCTTCACCTCGAGCATCAGCTCGAGCCCGTCGGGATCGCGGCCTGCAGCCCGCGCACCCTCGGCCACCGCGGGCAAGAGCGTGTCGGTGTACAGCTCGGCGGGCTTGCCGCTGGTGGTGATGAAGCCGTCGCCGACCTCGCCGACGAAGCGTGCGGCTTTTGGCCCGGCCGCGGCGATCAGGATCGGCACCGCCCGTTCGGGCCGGTCGTACACCGTGGCCCGGTGCGTGCGGTAGTGCTTGCCCTCGTAGCTGACCCGCTCCGACGTCCACAGCAGCCGGATCAGCTCGACCGCCTCGCGCAGCCGCTCCAGCCGCTCGCCGAACCGCGGCCACTCGATCCCCAGCGGCGGCACCTCGTTCAGCGACTCGCCGGTGCCAACGCCCAAGAACACCCGGCCGGGCGCAAGGCAGCCCAGCGTCGCGAACGCCTGGGCGACCATCGATGGATGTAAGCGCATGGTCGGCGTCAGCACGCTGGTGCCGATCCGGGCCCGCCGGCTGGTGACGGCCAGCGCCCCCAGCCAGGGCAGCGCGGCGGGAGCGTGTCCGCCGGTGTGCCGGAATGGCTGGAAGTGGTCGGAGATGGCGGCGCTGTCGAAGCCGGCTCGCTCGGCCGCCAGCGCATACTCGAGCAGCTCCCGCGGCCCGAACTGCTCAGCGGAGGCCTTGTAGCCGAGCGTGATCACCGGCCGGACTCTACCCTCCGGGCCATCGACTTCTGCGTACTCATCCCGGTCAAGCGGCTCGACGATGCGAAGCGCCGTCTGGCCCCGGCGCTCGGCCCCGCGGAGCGCCGCTCGCTGATGCAGTCGATGATCGAGCACGTGGCTGCCGTGGCCCTCGAGGCCGAAGTGGGCCGGGTCGTGCTCGCCAGCTCCGACCCGGTGGTGGCCGAGCTGGCCGGGCGGCTGGGGGTGGGCGTCGTGTCCGACGGCGGCCTGCCATGGAACCAGGGGCTCGAGCTCGCCCGCCGCGAGCTTCGCCCGCAGCCGTCGGCCGTGCTGTACCTGGCCGGGGACCTGCCGCTGCTGACTGCCGCCGAGGTGCGGCGGCTGGCCGACGAGGCGCAGGCCGGCACCGCCGTCGTCGGCCGTGCCGGCGACGCAGGTACCAACGCGCTGGCGGTCAGCCCCGCCGCGGCGCTGGCGCCACGGTTCGGGGAGGCGCGGAGTTCGAAGGTGCACGCGCGCGCGGCCGAGCGGGCCGGGCTCCGGGTGGTGATGCTCGACCTGCCGGGCGTCGCGCTCGACATCGACACGCCGGACGACCTGGCCCGAGCGGGGCTGGCGGACTAGAGGAACAGGTCGCGATCCGCGGGGCGGATCAGCTCGGCGGCCGTACCGTCGCCGCCGCCCGCGAAGCCGCGGACGAGCGCCGCGGGCACCCGCTCCAGCTTGCCCAGCACCAGGTCGGCGGCCGCCGCCAGCTCGTCGGCGACCGACACGGAGGTCGTCCGCAGCTCGTACCCGGCCGGGTCGACCGCGCCCTGGTAGCCCCTCAGCGGGGCGATGCCGGCGACGCCGATGGCCGTGCCGACGATGCCGTTGCGGAGCGGCCTGCCCATCGTGTCGGCGATCACTACCGCCAGCCGGGCACCGGACGCCTGCTCGAGCGGCGCCCGGAGCGCCCGGGCGGAGGCGTCGGGGTCGGCGGGCAGCAGGATCGCCATGTCGGCGCCGGGTGCGTTCGAGCGGTCGATGCCCGCGCTGGCGCAGACGAAGCCGTGGTGGGTCTCGGCGATCAGCAGTGATCCCCGGCGGCGGACGATCCGCCGGCTCTCGCGCAGCACCAGCTCGGTGTGCCGGGGGTCGCCGCCGTCGCCCGCCAGCTCGACGGCCCGGTCGGAGGGTTCCACCGTCGCCAGGTCGACCACCCGGCCCTCCCACTTGCTGACCGCCTTGTGGGAGACCACGACCACGTCGCCGTCGATCAGGGGCGGGGCGGCCGCCACCAGCAGCCCGGGCAGGTCGTCGGCCGGGGTGATCTCGGCCTCGAACCGCAACGGCAGGATCTCGAGCGTGCTCAGCGCGCCGCTCCGGCGGCGTCCAGGGTCGCTGCGGCCAGCCGGCGGCGGGCCTCAGGGTTGCGCATGATCGTGTCGGTGACGTGGGGCCGGAGGCCGGCCTCCCGGACCGCCTCCGCCAGCTCCGCGTCGCGGCTGTCGAACACCAGCGAATCGGCCAGTCCGGCGTACAGTCGTGCGACGCCCACCGGCGAGGCCTCGTGGCCCAGCGAGCGCAGCATGTCGGCCGCCGGCCCGCGCAGCGCTGCTCCCTCCACGATCGGGCTGACCGCCACCGTGGGGCCGCCGCGGCCGGCGATCGCCTCCCGGACGCCTGGCACGGCCAGGATCGGTCCGATCGAGATCAGCGGGTTCGACGGCGAGACGATCACCACCCGGGCTTCGCGAAGCGCCTCCAGCACGCCCGGCGCCGGCGCGGCCGACCTGGCGCCGTCGAAGCGCAGGCCGGTGACGCGGTCGCGATGGCCGCGGCGGACGTAGTAGGTCTGGAAGTCGAGCTCGCCCTCCGGCGTCTGGAGCATCGTCCGCAGCCGGTCGTCGGTAACCGGTAGCAGCTGGGCGCGGAGGCCCAGCCGCTCGGCGAGGGTGGCCGTGGCGGTGCTCAGCGGCTCGCCGCGGGCAAGCCACTCCATCCTCGCCATGTGCAGCCCGATGTCGAGGTCGCCCAGCCAGAACCAGGCCTCGGCGCCCAGGCTGCGGGCCCGTTCCAGCGCCCGGTCGCTGTCGCCGCGCACGCCCCAGCCCTGTGTCTCGTCGATCCAGCCGGTCAGGGTGTAGAGCACGGTGTCGAGGTCGGGCGAGACGTGCAGGCCGGCCACCTCGAGGTCGTCGCCGACGTTGCCGACGATGGCGACGTCCTCGGCCGGCACCACGGACAGTAGGCCCTGCAGGAAGCGCGCGGCGCCGACGCCTCCCGCCAGCACGGTGATCGGTCGGACCTCCATCGCCACATATCATGCCGCCGAGGAGCCGGAGCCCGTGCAGTCGAGCGGACAACAGCGGATCGGTGAGGCTGTGCGGCATGCACCGCTGGCCGGCGTCGCGCTGGTCGCGGCGGGCGCGGCGTTGTGGGGCGTCGACGGGGTGCTGCGGCAGCCGCTGGTCGACTTCACCCAGCCCGGCGCGTGGTCGAGCTGGACGATCGTGCTCTACGAGCACCTGATCCTGACCGCCATCGTCACGCCGCTTCTGCTCCGTCGCTGGCGGGGCCTGCGCGGCCTGGACGGCCGCGGCTGGGCGTCGTTGTTGGTGATCGCCTGGGGCGGGTCGGCCCTGGCCACGCTGGCCTTCACCGAGGCGTTTCGGTACGGCAACCCCAACGTGGTGGTGCTGCTGCAGAAGACGCAGCCGCTGTGGGCGATCGGGGTTGCCGTGCTCGTCGTCCGCGAGCGCCCGCGCGCAGGCCTCGCATGGCTGCTCCTGCCGGCTGCAGCCGGCACCTACCTGCTGTCGTTCGGCACCGTCTCACCAAGCGACGCCTTCTCCGGCGGTGAGGGCAAGGCGGCGCTGCTTGCGCTGACGGCGGCCGGCCTCTGGGGGTCGGCGACCGCCTTCGGGCGGCGGGCGCTGCGCACGCTCGACGTGCCGCTGTTGACCGCCGCCCGGTTCTCGCTCGCGCTGCCGCTGCTGTTCGCGATCGCCGCCATCAAGGGCGCGGTGGGGCCCCCCGCCGCCGCGCCCGACGGCGACTGGCTGCGGCTGCCGCTGATCGCGCTGGGCCCGGGCCTGGTGGCGATGCTGCTCTACTACCGCGGCCTGCGCACCACGCCGGCGCCGGTGGCGACGATCGCCGAGCTGGCCTTCCCGGCGACGGCGCTGGTCGTCAACTACCTGTTCCTGGACGCCACGATCAGCTTCTCGCAGCTGGTCGGCCTGGTCGTCCTGTGGGTGACCATCTCGCTGCTACACCGTGCGCCGGTGCGGGTGTCTGAGCCGATCGAGGCGCCGCTCGGCGGGCCGATCCCCGGCAGCGCCTAGGCTCCTCCGCCTCCCTCGACCCACCCGGCCAGCCGCAGCAGCAGCCCGAACGACTGGTCGGAGCCGGCCCAGTGCTCCCGCAGCAGCTGCGGGTCGGCGTGACGGACGACCGTCCGCAGAGCCGCGGCGACGATAATCGCATCGTCCAACTGGCCGGCGACGGGGACGAAGTCGGGTACGAGGTCGATCGGTGAGGCGAGGTATGCGGCGATCAGCACCAGTAGCACCCGATGGCGGCGAGGCGTCCGCGGGTCGCGGACGAGCCGCGCGAACAGCAGCGCGCAGGCGGGGACGAAATCGGCCACGGCGCGCGCCGCCTCCCGGCGCCCGGCCAGCACCAGCACGGCGACGAACGCGCCGTACACCAGCAGCGTGACACCGAGACCGATCAGCGACCACTGGATCACCTGCTGCATGCCGCAACGGTATCGGCGGGCGGGATGAACCGGGTACCGAACCTGGTTCGGTACCCGGTTCGGTACCCGGTTCGTTCGCCTGGAGAGGCAACGAGGGTTGTGGAGGGAAGCGGGTTCGCCGGGGTGAAGGTGTGCCGATCCGGCCGCGGAAGCGTCACGCGGGGGCGGTGGGGAACCGGGTTCGGTACCCGGTTCCCCAGCCCCACCCGGCGCGGCTGGATGCCCGCCGGTGGGCGACCGGTATCATCGTGAACGTGCCGCTCGACATCGACACCGCGACACCGTTCGGGCGCCGGGTCGAGCGCCGGCTGACGGACGAGTTGATCGGCTGGCTGGTGACCGTCTCACCGTCCGGTGCTCCACAGCCCAGCCCCGTGTGGTTCCTGTGGGACACGGCCGACAGCTTTCTCATCTACAGCCGGCCCGGCACTCCCAAGCTCCGCAACATCGAGGCCAACGAGCGTGTTGCCCTGCACCTCGACGGCGACGGCAGGGGAGGCGACGTGATCATCCTCCACGGCACCGCCGGCCGCAGCGACGACCCACCGGCCGATCGGGTCGCCGCCTACGCGGAGAAGTACCGCGAGCGGATCGCTTCGGGCTCGTGGGGCGATCCGGCCGGCTTCGCGGCCGACTACAGCGTGCCCCTGCGCATGACCGCGACCGGCCTGCGCGGCCATTGAGCGCCTGCCCTATACTCGACGCGCCTGACTGGGCCGATGGGGCGTGGCCAAGCGGTAAGGCAACGGGTTTTGGTCCCGTGACCCCTGGTTCGAATCCAGGCGCCCCAGTGCCAACCACTCGAGCCCCAGACGAATGAGCGCCGCGCAACTCGCATGCCTGATCCTCGCCGGAGGCAAGGGAACCCGGATGCGGTCGCGCACACCGAAGCTGCTGCACGAGGTGCTGGGGCGCCCGCTGCTGGGCTGGTCGATGGCCGCTGTCGAGGAGCTGGCGGCGACGCCGACGGTGGTGATCGTGCCGCCTGACGCCGGCGACCTGGAGCAGCTGGTGCCCGGCTGGGCGACCACCGCCGTGCAGGAGCAGGCGCGGGGCACCGGCGACGCCGCCATGTCCGCTCGCGGGGCGCTGGGCGGCTTCGAGGGAGACGTGCTGGTGCTGAACGCCGACCATCCGCTGGTCGACGCCGGCACGCTGCGGGAACTGGTCGATGCGCATCGCTCGGCCGGCGCGGCCGCGACGGTGCTCACCTTCGACCGCACGGAGACCATCGGCGACGATTTCGGGCGCATCGTCCGCGACCCGTCGGGGAAGGTCGAGAGGATCGTCGAGCTGCGTGACGCCGACGCCGGCCAGCGGGAGATCCGCGAGGTCAACGCCGGCTACTACGTGTTCCGGTCCGATGCGCTGTGGCCGGCGCTCGACGGGCTGCGGCCCGACAACGACCAGGGCGAGCTGTACATCACCGACGCGGTGGGCGCCCTGGCGGCGGCGGGCGGCGTCCACGCCCACGTGCACAGAGACTCGGTGGTGGCGATGGGCATCAACACCCGCGCCGACCTGGCCGAGGCCGCCGCCGTGCTGCGGTCGCGGGTAAACCGCGCCCACATGCTGGCCGGCGTGACCATCCTCGACCCCGCCTCCACCCACATCGACGCCGACGTGACCATCGAGCCGGACGCCGTGATCGAGCCGTTCACCGTGCTTCGCGGCGCCACCAGCGTGGGCGAGGGCGCGACCGTCGGCCCGCACGTGGTCGCCGTCGACGCCCGGATCGGCGCCGAGGCCAGCGTCGGCCCCTTCGCGTCGCTGCGGCCGGGCACGGTGCTCGAGCGGGGCGCCAAGGCCGGCACGTTCGTCGAGCTGAAGAACGCCGAACTGGGCGAGCGGGCGAAGGTGCCGCATCTGTCCTATATCGGCGACGCCGAGATCGGCGCCGGCACCAACGTGGGCGCCGGCGGCATCACCGCCAACTATGACGGAGAATCCAAACAGCGGACGGTGATCGGACGCGACGTCCACACGAGTTGCCACAATGTGTTCGTCGCGCCGGTGACCATCGGCGATGGAGCATGGACGGCGGCGGGCTCCGTGATCACGACAGACGTGCCCCCCGACGCCCTGGGAGTGGCCCGTGCCAGACAGACCAACATCGAGGGATATGGAAAGCGAAAGCGCCGTCAGCGTTGAATCACCGATCCCGTTGTTTCCGACGGTGCCGGGGGCGCCGCCGGCGATGACCGGATCCGGAAACCTGTCCTGGGTCGAGCGCACCCCGCAGAAGCGGTTGATGGTGTTCAGTGGCCGCTCGAACCCGGCCCTGGGTGAGCGGATCTGCGACCACCTGGGGATGCACCCCGGTGAGGCCGAGGTGAAGACGTTCTCCAACGGCGAGGTGTACGTCCGCTACGAGGAGTCCGTGCGCGGAGCCGACATGTTCATCATCCAATCGTGCTCGTCGCCGACCAACGATCCGCTGATGGAGCTGTTGATCATGGTCAACGCCGCCCGGCTGGCCTCGGCGAAGCGGATCACCGCCGTCATGCCGTGGTACCCGTACGGCCGCCAGGACAAGAAGAGCGCGCCGCGGGAGCCGATCACCGCCAAGCTGGTGGCCGACATGCTGGAGGCCGCCGGCGTCGACCGCGTCCTCACGATGGATCTGCATGCCGGGCAGGTGCAGGGATTCTTCAAGGTGCCCGTCGATCATATGACGGCCGTGCCGCTGCTGGCCGAGCATTTCCGGCTGCTGCTGGGCGACATCCCGCCCGAGCAGGTGGTGGTCGTCTCCGCCGACGCCGGCCGCACGAAGCTGGCCAAGAAGTTCTCGGAGATGCTGGGCGCCGGGCTGGCCCTGATCACGAAGGAGCGGCCCGAGCAGCAGGTGGCCGAGGTGACCAACGTAATCGGCCGCGTCCGCGACAAGGTGTGCGTCGTCATCGACGACATGATCGACACCGCCGGGACGCTGTGCGCAGGCGGCCAGGCGCTGAAGGAGCACGGAGCGACCCGGGTGTTCGCCGGGGCGACCCACGCCGTCTTCTCCGGCCGGGCGATGGAGAACATCGCCGGCAGCGTCTTCGAGCAGGTGGTGGTCACCGACACGATCCCCGTCAACCCGGTCACGGCGCCGGATCAGGTACGCGTGCTGTCGGTCGCGCCGATCCTTGCTGATACCATCTCCAACGTTTTCAACGACGACTCGGTCTCGGGGCTGTTCCACGGCGGGAACCAGCTCTTCTAGCGAGACTGCGAGGAGAGTTCGATGGACCGGATCAAACTGGAAGTGCGCCCTCGCGACGGGCGCGGCGGCAAGGATGCGCGGCGGCTGCGGGCCGGCGGCGACGTCCCCGGCGTGGTCTACGGCGCGAAGACGGGCCCCGGCGCATCGATCCCGGTGGTCGTCAACATCCGCGACCTGCGCCATGCGGTGTCCGGCCCAGGCGGCATCCACGCCATCTTCGACCTCAGCGTCGGCGACGAGAAGTCAGCCCGCCCGGTCGTGATCAAGGATCTCCAGCTCGACCCGGTGCGCGATCGCGTGATCCACGTCGACTTCAACGAGGTGCGGCTCGACCAGCCGATCCAGACGGTGGTCGTCGTCCACCTCCACGGCACGCCTCATGGAGTGACGATGGGCGGCGTGCTCAGCGCACCCACCCACGAGCTCAACATCAGCGTGCTGCCGACCAACATTCCCGAGAGCATCGAGATCGACGTCAGCGAGCTCGACATCAACCACTCGATGCGCCTGTCCGACCTCACGCCGCCCGAGGGCGTCACCTTCCTCGACGATCTGGAGGGCACGATCCTGGCCACGGTCACCGTGCCGACCGTGGAGGAGGAGCCCGAGCCGGAGGAAGGCGTCGAGGGCGAAGAGGGTATCGAGGGCGAGGCCGCCGAGGAGGGCGCCGAGGGCGAGGCCGGCGAGGGAGCCGCCGAGGAGCCCGAGGGCTCGGAGTAACGGGCCGGGCAGGCCGTGCGGCTGCCCGGGCGTTCGCCCGCTCCGACGCTCGACCACCTGGTGGTCGGCCTGGGCAATCCCGGCCCCCGCTACCGCGACACGCGGCACAACCTGGGCGTGCGGGTTGTGGAAGAGCTCGGCCGCCGGCTGGGTGCGGGCTCTCCCCGGTCGAAGCACAGCGGCCGGCTGTGGGAGGTGCGCGACGGCGACCGGCGGCTGGCGCTGCTGGCGCCCGAGACCTACATGAACGACTCCGGCCGCAGCGTCGCCTCGGCGATGCGGTTCTACAAGCTGCCGCTGGATGCGCTGCTGGTCGTGCACGACGAGATCGACCTGCCGCTGGGGGACATCAGGGCGAAAGCGGGCGGAGGCCTCGCGGGGCACAACGGTCTGCGGTCGGTGGCCGGCGCCCTGGGGGGTAGCGACTTCGATCGCGTCCGCCTGGGCATCGGCAGGCCCGACCGAGGGGATCCCAGGCCGGTCGCCGACTGGGTGCTGCTGCCGTTCGACCCGGGCGTCGACGTCGACGCGATGGTTCAGCAGGGCGCGGACTGCGCCGAATGTGTTGTCCGCGAAGGCATCGATGTCGCGATGCGCTCGTTCAACGGCCGCTAGCGCCGCGGGGTGTCGCGCGGTCCATCCGGCGGCCGCGGTAGTTTGCTAGGCTCGTGGCTGGTGAACATCTGTGAAGTGGGTAGCAGATGCACCTGTGCGAGGGGAGGTCGCCGTTGATCCATGAGAACCCGGCGAGCCGTGAGCACTCTGCCCATGGCGAGATTCCGGACGTGCTGAGCGCGCTGCAGAGCGCACTTTCGGCCTCAGGCGAGCTTCAGGGCCTGGTGACGCCGGTCGCGCCGTCGCGGACGCTGGCCCGCTCGACGGTGTACTTCGCCGGCGACACCGCAGCACCGGCGAAGGGCTGCCGGTGGGTGGTCAAGCAGCACCGCCAGAACGGCGGCCAGATCGATCTGGAGGAGCCGCTCCACGCCGCCGAGCAGTTCCGCTCGCTGGCCACCCTCCATCGCCACTTCCGCTCGGTCGACGAGCCGCTCGGCGTGCCCCGGCCGGTGGCGCTGTTCGGTGATCTCGACGCCTTCGCGATGCAGCACGTCGCGGGCGTGCAGGTGAACCGGCTGCTCCGCCCGGCGGCGGTCATCAACCCCGCTCCTGCCATGGAGGGCGCGCGCCGGTCGGGCCTGCTGCTGAGCCGGCTGCACGACGCCGCCCGCAGCGCGGCGACCCGGATCGACACCCGGGCGATGGCCGACGGGATCCTCGAGCTGGCGGCGTCGGCATCGCCCGACATCTCGCTGCCGACCCCGGTGCGGCGGGTGCTGGAGGCGCTGCCGTCGCGGGTGCTGGACTGCCCGACCGTCGGTCTGCATGGGGATTTCGCGCCGGTCAACGTCATCGTCGACAGGTCGGGCGGGGCCTATGCGATCGACGTCGATCACTACCGCAGCGGGGTGCCCGAGCAGGACATCGCCCGCTACCTGACGCTGCTCGGCACTGACCGGCTGTTCATGGTCGGCTGCGGAGCGCCGGGGGTGGAGGGGTTGCGCCGCCGGCTCGAGCAGGCGCTGCTGGCGGCCTACGACGCGCCCCGGTCGCCCGCGATCGTGCTCGACCTGGAGGTCACCGATCAGCTGCTGCGCCGCTGGATGACCCGCGTCCGAGCGCGCCGCATCGGCCTTCGCCGCAAGGCGATCGACCGCCGGTTCCGGACATTGCTGGAGGAGCGCGGCGAGCGGATCCGGCGGGCCGCCCGCTAGGCGGGTTTGAGCAGTGCCGCCGCCGCCCGGGCGATCTCGTCGGGCGAACGTGACGCGTCGAGGGTGACCGCGCCCGGCAGCCGGTCGACAAGCAGCTCCAGGCGCCGCTGCTGACGCTCGATCTCGGCCACGGTCAGCTCGTCGCGGCGGGCGTGGATGATCTCCGCAGGGGCGCTCAGGAAGATGGTGATGTCGGGCCGGCGGACGCTGCGCCGAAGCAGCCCGACCAGGCGCCCGCCGCTCAGCCGGGGGACGTTCCAGGTGGCCAGGTCGTAGGCGTACCGGTCGCAGACGACGGTGACGCCGTCCGCGAGCAGCGGACGGATCTGGCTGCGCCCGCGCCAGCGGAAGTCTGCCCACACGTGGACGACCTCCACCAGCCTGTGCCGGCGGCCGGCGTCCAGCGGCGGCGCGGACGTGGCGCCGGGGCGAGCCGCGCGCCGGCGGCGCATTGCCTGCCGTAGCCGGCGGGTGGGGAGGCCCGGTGTGCCGGCGCCCATGTACAGCCGCTCCGTCGGCGTGCCCGAGTCGCGGAGCAGCACTGAGAGCGCTTCGGCTACCGTCGTCTTGCCGCTGCCGTCCGGCCCCAGCAGCACGACCAGCCGGCCGCGTCCGTCACCCTTCCTGTTCATGGACGAACCCTACCCGCACACCCCTCACGGCAGGCTTCTGAGCGCGTATCTCGAGGATCTCGACCGGCGGGGCATTGGGCACGCCCTGCTCCGCAACCACGCCGGGCTGCCCGACAGCCCGCAGGGCGATGTGGACGTCGTCACCGACCGGGTGCCCGCCGCCGGGGCCGCGCTGCACGCCGCCGCCCGCGGCGCAGGGTACGTTCCCGTCAGGGTGGCCCGCCATACCTGGCACCGGATCCATGCCCTCGCCCCGGGGCCGGATGTGTCGGGTGGTGAGCCGCTGATCGTCGACCTCCAGCCCGGGGTCACTCATCGCCGTGGCATCTCGATCGCCGCGGAACGCGTGCTCGACGGCCGCCGCCGGCGGCCCGACCGGCTGTGGGTGGCCGGGCCAGGCGTCGAGGGCGCGGCGCTGGCTCTGCACTGCGCCATCGAGCGAAACGCTGCTCCGGCACGCTACACCCACCGCCTGGCGGAGATCGTGGGCGAGCACCGGGACGCTGTGATCGCAGAGCTCGCCCCGGTGGTCGGGGAGCCGCTGGCCGGGCGGGCGGTGGACGATCTGGAGGCCGCGATCCCGGATCTGCGGACCGCCTTCCGCGGCCAGCCCGTGCGGGCGGTGGGCCAGCGCCTGCTGGCGCTTGGCCGATATGCCAACTGGCCGCCCCGGATCCGCGTCGCGCCCGGTGTCGCCGGCGAGCTCGAACGGCGGGGGGTGCGGCTCGCCCGCAACCGGGTCGATGCGCTCAGGCGCTCGGCGGTGATCGTCTCGGAGGACGGCGACGCCACGCTTGGCGACGCCCTCGAGGCCTGCCGCCGCGCGTTCGCCGGGTAGGTCAGGCGATCAGGCGGATGCGCGGGCCCTTGTCCGACTGGGGGCCTGCGACCACGTCCGGAGCCCGCTTGTCGAGCCGGTCCTCGAATGCCTTGCGGAGATCCTCACCGCGCATCCGGGGCGCCGTGGAGATCTTCCAGCAGGCCAACTTGGACTCCAGCCGGCGGACGGCTTCGGCCGGCTCGTACAGACGGGTGCGTACCTGATACTCCGTCATGCCGCGGGTGGTCATGCGCATCGCGGGCAAATGTAAACGGTCTGACGGACGGACACAAGTCGGATCTAGCCGAGGGTGACGGCCAGCTCCCGGTAGATCTCCCTTGCCGATGCCAAGCCCCAGGCCAGGTTGCGGAGCCGGATCCGCTCGTTGGGCGAGTGGATGTTGTCTTCGCTGGTGCCGAACCCCGACAGGATGGTCGGCGTGCCGCGGGCGATCAGGGCGGCCATGATCGGGATCGTGCCGCCGCTTCGCATCGTCACCGGAGCGACGCCGGTGGCGTGCTCGATGGCGCGTTGCGCCGCGTGCATGACCGGATCGTCGGGCGACATGTAGGCCGGCTCGCCGGGCGGCCAGCGGTCCAGCTCGAGCTGCGCATGGGCCGGCAGCGCCGCCCGCAGCCGGCGCTCCAGCTCGTCGAACAGCGCGTCGGGATCCTGGCCGGGGGCCAGTCGCAGTGACAGCGACGCCCGTGCCTCGGCGGCCACGCTGGTCTTGTGCAGCATCGGATCGCCTGCTCCGATCGAGTGCACCGTCAGTGAGGGGCGTGCCCAGGTGCGCTCGTAGAACTCGGCGGCGGCGTGGTGGTCGGCGGGCGTGCCACCGGCGTCCCTGAGCAGCGTCTCCCCGGCGGGCAGGATGTCCCAGCCGGCCCGCTCGGACTCGGTGACCGGGGCGCAGCCGGCGGCCAGCTCGTCCTCCCTGCCGATGACGGCGCCGAGAACCGCGATCAGGTCGTTCACCGGATTGGCCACCACGCCGCCGTAGAGGCCGGAGTGGAGCTCTTTGGCGTTGGTGACCAGCCGCAGCTGGAACCCGACAAGGCCGCGCAGGGCGTTGGTGATGGCGGGCACGTCAGCCGACGCCATGCCGCCGTCGAAGATCACCGCGGCTGCGAACCGGTCGCTCAGCCCAGCCAGATAGTCGATCACGGAGTGGCCCCCGACCTCCTCCTCGCCGTCGGCGATCACCCGCACGTTGACGCCCAGCTCGCCGGCGGCCGCCAGGTCGAGCGCCGCCCGCAGCAGTGTGTAGAAGTTGCCCTTGTCGTCAGACGCGCCGCGTGCGTAGAGCCAGCCGTCGCGCACCTCGGGCTCGAACGCCGGACTCTCCCACAGACTCTCGGGACCGGGCGACTGGACGTCGTAGTGGCCGTAGGCGACGACCGTCGGCGCGGCTGTGCCGCCGGAGGCGGGGATCAGGCCGTCGACGACCGGGTTGCCGTGATCCTCACTGATCGTCGCGTCGTCGCCCAGCAGCGAGCGCACCCATTCCGCCGCCTGGCGCAGCTCCTGCGGATGTTTGCCGTCGCTCGAGATCGACCGGATGCGAAGGAACTCGTCGAGCTCCCGCATCGAGCGGTCGTCGAGCCGGGTCGGCTCAGTGGTCACGACGGTGCTTGCCGACCGCGATGTCGATCAGCGTCAGCAGGACGAGCAGCAACGGCAGCCCGGCGGCCACGACGAAGATCGTGGTCAGCGTGTGGTCGGTGCCCTCCGGCTTCTCGGGCGCGTTCTCGGCTGCCCAGGAGACAGCCGGGAGGGCCAGGAACGTGAGGGCGGTAAGGAGAGATACGGCCAGACGTCGCACGATTGGGGTGAACCTCCGTCGGATGACGGGCCAACAGTAGCATTCGGGGTTGGATGGATGCCTCCACGAACACCCCTGCCGCAGCCGGGGCCGAGCTCGCGCTGCCCTACCTGCTGGAGAGCGGAGAGTTCACGGCCTTCGCAGCAGCGGCGGCGGGCGGCGCCGTCCGGGCGCGGGTCTCGCCGCCGCTGCTGCCGCTGGTCGCCGCCGCCCTCTGGCGGTCGCGCTCGGGTCTGGAGCCGCGCGGGCTGGCGGTGGTCGTCGCGGACGACGACGCCGCGCGGGCGCTGATCGAGGCGGCAGCGCTGCACGTGCCCGAGGCGCCGGCCGCGTACCTTCCCTCCCGGGGGGCGGTCTACGGCAGCGGCATCGACCCGGCGCCGCACCTGGTCGGCGAGCGCTCCGCCGCGCTTGACGCGGCCGCCGCCGGCGGCCTGATCGCGGTGTCGGTCGACGCCCTGCTGGAGCGCGTCCCGGGTCCGGCCACCCGGCCCCAGCCGGTGGTCGTGGAAGCGGGCAGCGAGCCCGGTCTGGAGCAGTTGGTGCAGGCGCTGGTGGCCGCTGGATACACCAGGGTCGACACGGTCGAGGAGCGGGGCGAGGTGTCGGTCCGCGGCGGACTGGTCGACGTGTTCCCCACCACCGGCCGGGAGCCGTTGCGGATCGAGTTCTTCGGCGACGAGATCGAGCGCCTGTCGGCGTTCTCGGTGTTCACGCAGCGCTCCATCCGCGAGCTCGAGCGGGCCGTCGTCCGGCCCGCCGGCGAGCCGGACGACCTGGAGGCGGCGTGGGGCGTCGAGGAGGGGGCGCCCGCAGTCCCCGGCCGGCTGGTGTCGCTGATCCCGGAGCTGACGGCGAACGCCGCCGTGGTGGTCTGGAACGCCGAGGAGACGGCGGGCGAGATGCGCGACCGGGCCGAGGAGGTGGCCGAGACGCTGCGCGACGCCCAGGCGCGCGGCCGGGCGTACGTGAAGCCGGCCGAGGTGGAAGCGCTGCTCGATGCTTCGGGGGTGCTCGAGGAGCTGCCGCTGGGCCAGCGGCACAGCTTCGAGGGGCAGCCTCCCGCCCTGGCCTCGTTCGGGATCGCCGAGGCCGAGAACGAGCTGCGGGCCCTGATCCGGGCCGGCTACCGGGTGCTGGTCGCCTTTCCCCACCAGGGGGAGGCGGAGCGCATGCGGCTGGCCCTGAACCGTGTCGAGGCCGAGGTGGCACGGCCCGGCCGGCCGGGGCCGGACGAGCCGGGGGTCGCGTTCGTGGTCGCGCCGCTGCGCCACGGTTTCGTCGTCCCCGGGCTGCGACTGGCCGTGCTGCCGTCGGCGCAGCTGTTTCGCAGGCGTTCGACCCGGCGGCCGGTCGGATTGGGCCGCGCCCTGGCCGCATTCGGCGACCTCCGCCCGGGCGACTATGTCGTCCACGACGACCACGGGATCGGCCGCTTCGTCCAGTTCGACACCCGCGAGGTCGGCGGAGTCGTGCGGGACTACCTGTACCTCGAGTTCCGTGGCGACGACCGGCTGTACGTACCCCACGAGCAGCTGGGCAAGGTGAGCCGCTACATCGGCTCGGACTCCGGCGCGCCGTCGCTGTCCAAGCTGGGCGGCAAGGCCTGGCAGAACATGAAGTCGCGGGCGCGGGTGGCCGTCCGCGAACTGGCCGGCGAGCTGCTCAGCCTGTATGCCCGCCGCCAGACCCAGGTGCGGCCGCCCTTCCCCACCGACGACGAGTGGATGGCCCGGCTGGAGGACGCCTTCCCCTACGAGGAGACCGACGACCAGAAGCGGGCGATCGACGCCGTCAGCGAGGACATGGAGGGCGAGACGCCGATGGACCGGCTGGTCTGCGGCGACGTCGGGTTCGGCAAGACCGAGGTGGCCGTGCGTGCGGCGATGAAGACCGTCTCGGGCGGCAAGCAGGTGCTGGTGCTGGTGCCGACGACGGTGCTGGCGTCACAGCATGCGGGGACGTTCCGGGAGCGGTTCCGCGACTTCCCGGTTCGGGTCGAGATGGTGTCCAGGTTCCGCCCTCCGGCCGAGGTCAAGACGGTCCTTTCCGACTTCCGCGAGGGCAAGGTCGACGTGCTGGTGGGTACCCATCGGGTGCTGTCGCGCGACGTCGTACCCCGAAACCTGGGGCTGGTGGTGCTCGACGAGGAGCAGCGGTTCGGCGTGGCCCAGAAGGAGCTGCTGCGCCAGATGCGGCTCGAGGTCGACGTCCTGGCAATGTCGGCGACGCCGATCCCCCGCACCCTCCACATGTCGCTGTCGGGGCTGCGGGACATCTCGGTTATCACCACCCCGCCTCGCGGCCGGAGGCCGATCCGCACCCACGTGGGAGAGTTCGACGAGGAGCTGATCGCCACCGCCCTGCGCCGCGAGTTCGCCCGCGAGGGCCAGTCGTTCTACCTGCACAACCGGGTGGAGACGATCGACGAGGCGGCCGAACGGGTGCGCTCCTGGGTGCCCGAGCTGCGCGTCGGCGTCGCCCACGGGCAGATGGCAGAGCGCCAGCTGGAGGACGTGATGATGAGGTTTCTGCGCGGCGACCACGATGTGCTGGTGACCACCACGATCATCGAGTCGGGGCTCGACATCCCGCAGGCCAACACCTTGATCGTCGAGCGGTCCGACCTGCTCGGGCTGTCGCAGCTGTACCAGATCCGGGGCCGGGTGGGCAGGAGCGACCAGACCGCCCACGCCTACCTGTTCTATCCCGACCGCCGGGAGCTGTCCGAGGACGCTCGCCACCGTCTGTCGACGATCGCCGACTACACCGAGCTCGGCTCCGGGTACCGGATCGCGATGCGCGACCTGGAGCTCCGCGGTGCCGGCAGCCTCCTGGGCGACGAGCAGTCCGGACACGTCGCCGCGATCGGGTTCGAGCTCTACTGCGAGCTTCTGGCCGACGCCGTCTCCGAGCTGCAGGGCGCGACCGGTCCCCGGCCGCGGCCGGTGCGGGTCGACGCGCAGGTCGACGCCTACGTGCCGCCGGACTACGTCTCGCTGGAGGCGGTCAAGATCGACCTGCACCGGCGGCTGGCGCTGGCCGCCGACATCAGCGAGCTGCGCGAGCTGCGCGCTGAGGTGGCCGACCGGTTCGGGCCGATGCCGGTCGCCGTCGAGAATCTGTTCGCGATCCAGGAGGCGCGGCTGCTGGCGGCGGAGCTGGGAGCCGACGTGGTCGCCTTCCGGGGCGGCAAGCTGACGGTGTCGCCGGTGGTGCTCGGCTCGTCCGAGGTGCGCGAGCTGAAGAGCCGGTATCCGCGCGCCCTCTACACGGTCGCCTCACGTGAGGTGAGCTGCCGGCTCGACGTCACCGGGGGAGGGGAGCGGCCACACATGCACAATGTTGTTCAAATCCTCGATGCTATACTCGAAACGCGCCGCATCGTTGCGGCGTAACGCATGTTATGAGACGATTTTTCCCTGCATTTGCCGCCTTTTTACTGCTGACAGCAAGCGCATGCGGCGGTGGTGATTCGAGTGGTAGCAACGTCTCTGTCCCCCAGGACGCCGTTGCCATTGTCGGCGACACGACGATCACCGTGGCACAGCTCGACCACCAGATCGAGCAGGTGTTGGCGGCTGCCGCGGCGCAGAAGCAGGAGCCGCCGAAACCGGGCACGCAGGCCTACCGCGAGAAGATCGTCCAGCCGATCGTCGACCGCCTGGTGTTCAATGCCCAGGTCGAGAACATCGCCAGCAAGCTCGACCTCAAGGTGTCCGACGACGAGCTCCAGAACGCGGTCGACGCGGCCATCAAGCAGCAGTACGGCGGCGATCGCTCCAAGTTCGAGGCCGACCTGGCGAAGTACAAGTTCACCGAGGACGACTACCGGCAGGAGGTGATCCGTCCCTCGCTGGTGCAGAAGAAGATCCAGGAGAAGATCCAGAGCGACGTCAAGATCACCGACCAGGACGTCCAGGACTACTACGACAAGAACAAGGCCCAGTTCGCGACGCAGGACTCCCGTGAGGTCGATTACATGCTGGTTGCCAGCCGCGACGACGCGATCGCGGCCCGCGCGCAGCTGCTGCAGAACGCGAAGTGGCAGACGGTGGGCAAGAAGTACGCGATCCCTCCCGGGCCGCCCAGCACCGCCGGCAAGTTCACCGCCACCGACCAGGCGGGGGCGCTCGAGGACAACTTCCGCAAGGCCGTGTTCGGCGATCTGGGCACCGGCACCCTGTCCGCGCTGATCCCCGTGTCCGACTCGTACATGAAGAGCAGCCTGCCGGGGAAGTGCAAGCCGGCCTGCTTCTTCCTGGTGAAGCCGCTGGGCGACGTCAAGCCCGGCAAGCAGCAGAGCTTCGACGAGGTCAAGGCTCAGATTCGCACCCAGCTGGAGCAGACCCAGGTGCAGCAGGCGGTGCAGACCCGGATCACGAAGCTGCTCGACGAGCAGAAGAAGCAGACGCACTACGCTGGGAAGTACAAGCCGGCTGCGACCCCGGCCACGTCATCCGGCTCCGGCGGGGCCACCACCCCCTAGCTGCATGCGCACGCTGATCGCCCTCGGCCCCGGCGAACCTGAGCTGGTGCCGCTGGCGTCATGGCGCGCCCTTGAGACGGCCGGCCCGGTGCAGATCGCCGCCGATGAGCCGCTGGCCGGATGGCTCGGCGCCCAGGGCATCGCCGTCGCGGCGTCCGCGCCGGTGGTCGCGGCCTCCGGGCCGCGGCTGCTGCGGCTGCTCCGGGACGGCGGGTGGGACGCCACGGTGCCGGCCGGTGCGGCGCTGCGGGAGCTGGTGGTGGCCGACGCCATGGGCGAGCTGTGGCGGCTGACCGCCCGCCTCCGCCGGGACTGCCCATGGGATCGCGAGCAGACGGCGAAGACGATCGTGCCGCACACCCTGGAGGAGGCCTATGAGGTCGCGGAGGCCGCCGGACGGGATGACCCCGACAAGCTGGTGGACGAGCTGGGCGACCTGCTGTTCCAGACCTTCTTCCTGGCCCTGCTGCTGGATGAGCGAGGCACCGCCGACCTGGCCGATGTGGCGTCGGGCATCACCGCCAAGCTGATCCGCCGTCACCCGCACGTCTTCGGTGAGGCAGCGGCCGAGACCGCAGGCGACGTGCGCCGCTCGTGGGAGCGGATCAAGAGCGAGCAGGAGGGGCGGGAGGGCATCTTCCACGACGTCCCGCCGCTGCTGCCGGGGACGCTGTACGCCCGCAAGGTGCAACGGCGGGCCTCGGCGGTGGGATTCGACTGGCACGCCTGGGACGGTGCCTGGAGCGACCTGGAGGACGAGCTGCGGGAGCTGCGGGAGGCGCTCGACGCCGCACCGGAGCGGCGGACCGAGCACGAGCCGGACGGCCACGTCGTGCACGAGCTGGGCGACCTGCTGTTCGCCGCTGTGAACGTTGCCCGGCTGGCCGGAGTCGACCCCGAGCTCGGTCTGCGGGCCGCCGCCGACCGTTTCCGCGACCGGGTGGAGGGGGCTGACATGCTGGCCCGCGAGGCGGGCCTGGAGTTCGCATCGTTGTCACTCGAGGAGCAGGATGGCTGGTACCGGCGCGCCAAGGCCCGCGGCTGACCTGGGCGACCAGAGCGACCTGCTGGCGACCCTGCTCGAATACGTGCTGGGGGTGCTGCATGCGGACCACGTGACGTTCTGCCGCACCGGCGCCGGAGACGAGCCGATCACCGTGCTGGCCGCCGCCGGCCGGCTGACCCATCCGGAGCTGTGGCCCGGCCTGGGCCCGATGTATCTCGAGCACTACGGCTACGACGGGCCGCCCGATGAGCGCGGCGACGTGGTCGCCGTGTATGGCCCGGGAGGCGTCGAGACCCCTGGAGTGCTGGCCTTCCTGAAGCGGGTGGGCGCGGTCTACGACGTCACCATCCGGGTGTTCGACGCGCCGCCTTGGGTGTACATCCTGGAGGTCTACTACAGCGATGCCGACAGGCCGTTCGGCGACCGCGAGATCGAGGAGGCCACCCGGCTGGCCAAGCTGCTGTCGGCGTTGATCGCCCGTGACATGCTGGGGCGCGAGCTGGTGGCCGCCGAGCAGCGGTTCCGGACGCTGGTCGAGCAGATCCCCGCCATCCCCTACCTGGTCGACAGCTCCACCGTGTCGATCTTCCAGTCACCGCGGATGAACGACCTGCTGGGAATGCCGCGCGATCGGCAGCTCGCCCTGGACGACTGGGAGCGGGCGATCCACCCCGACGACCGCCGGCGGGTGGCCAAGAGCTACATGAGCCACATCCACACCGGCCGGGGGTTCGAGGAGGAGTACCGGCTGATCGCCGCCGACGGCGAAATCCACTGGTTCGTCGACAGGGCGACCCTGATCGAGCGCGAGGAAGGCCTGCCGCTGTCCCACGGCGTGATGTTCGACATCACCGAGGCTCGCCGGGCGCAGGACGCGCTGCGGGAGAGCGAGCAGCGGCGGCTGGACGTGCTGGAGGCGATGCTGCGGGCCGAGGCCGAGGCGCGAGCGGGTATCGCCACCGAGCTCCACGATGACACGATCCAGTCGATGACCGCGGCGCTGATCGCCATTGACGGCGTGCGCCGGGCCGTCAGCGCGGGCGGCGCCGCGTCCGAGGAGACGCTGCGGATGGCCCGCGACACGGTGGCCGACGCCATCGAGCGCGTCCGCCGGCAGTCGTTCGAGCTGCGGCCACCGCTGCTCGAGGCCCAGGGGCTGAAGGCCGCGGTGCGCGATCTGGCAGAGGAGAGCGCGCTGGAGGCCGGCTTCCTGGTCGACGTCGACGCCGATGTCGGCCGGCTGCCGTTCGGCGTCGAGGATCTGGCGTACCGGACGATCAAGGAGGCGATGGCCAATGCCCGCAAGCATGCCGCCGCCCGCCATGTGCGGGTCGCCCTGCGCCGGCGCGAGGACATGCTGGAGGGCGAGGTCGAAGACGACGGCCGCGGCTTCGACGTCGGCCGGGCGCTCGACCGCCGCACGATGCGGCTGCACATGGGCCTCGACTCCATGCGCGAGCGGCTGCACCTGACGGGCGGCGAGTTGGTGATCGAGTCGACCCCCGGACAGGGTGCCCGGATCCGCTTCCGGATCCCCATCGTCGGATGAGGTGGCGCGGCCGCCGCTCCCAGGTATCCTTCCCCGCCGGCGATGGGGCTCGCCTTGAACCGCCGTCCACGGCTGACAGCTCCGGTACCAACGAGGAGGATCGATGCCGACAGGACTTGCAGTGGCCGTCGCCGGGAGCCTGGGGGCGTTTGCCCGCTACGCGCTCGACTTCTACGGCGGCGACCGCATGGAGCCGCACCACCAGGTGTACGTCACGTTCGCCATCAACATCGCCGGCTCACTGCTGCTGGGCGGGCTGATCGGTCTGCACCCCGACGGCAAGCTGCGGGTGATCGTGGGCGTCGGCTTCCTGGGGGCGTTCACCACCTTCTCCACGCTGATGGCGCAGATCTACCACTACCTCGACCGCGATCAGTACTCGCATGCGCTGCTGCTGCCGCTGCTCAGCGTGGTGGCCGGCGTTGCCGCCGTGTACGCCGGCATCCTGGCCGGCAGGCAGCTGGCCTGACGCGCCGGGGCGGGGGATATCATCCGCCCCGACGATGAGCGAGATCATCTCCATCCACGGCCGCCAGATCCTCGACTCACGTGGCAACCCGACGGTCGAGGTCGAGGCGATCCTCGAGTCGGGGGCGATGGGCCGGGCGGCGGTGCCGTCGGGCGCATCCACGGGCGCGTTCGAGGCGGTGGAGCTGCGCGACGCCGACCCCGGCCGGTTCGGCGGCAAGGGCGTCGAGCAGGCGGTCGGGCACGTCAACCTGACCATCGCCGCGGCACTGCAGGGTCTGGACGCCCTCGATCAGCGGGCGGTCGACGCGGCGATGATCGAGCTGGACGGAACGCCGAACAAGAGCACCCTGGGGGCGAACGCCATCCTCGGCGCCTCGCTCGCGGTGGCCAAGGCAGCCGCCGACGACGCCGGGCTGCCGCTCTACCGCTACGTGGGCGGCGCCGATGCCCACGTGCTGCCGGTGCCGATGATGAACGTCGTCAACGGCGGTGCCCATGCCGACAACAACGTCGACCTGCAGGAGTTCATGGTCGTACCGCTGGGCGCCGAGTCGTTCGCCGAGGCGGTGCGGATCGGCTCCGAGACCTTCCACTCGCTCAAGGGGCTGCTCAACGAGCGCGGCCTGGTCACCGCCGTCGGCGACGAGGGCGGCTTCGCGCCCGACCTGCCGTCCAACGAGGAGGCGATCCGCTGCATCCTCGAAGCCGCGGATCGCGCCGGCCACGGCGACGCCGTCGCCATCGCGCTGGACGCGGCCGCCACCGAGATCTTCAGCGACGGGCGCTATACGCTGGCCGGCGAGAGCCGCACCCTGACCGGCTCGGAGATGGTGGGCTACCTGGAGGAGCTGTGCGGCCGCTACCCGATCGTCTCCATCGAGGACGGCCTCGCCGAGGACGACTGGGACGGCTGGCAGGAGCTGACCGGCCGGCTGGGGTCGCGGGTGCAGCTGGTGGGCGACGACCTTTTCGTCACCAACGTCGAGCGCCTGGAGCGGGGCATCGAGCTGGGCGCAGCCAACTCGATCCTGGTCAAGGTGAATCAGATCGGCACGCTGTCCGAGACGCTTGACACCGTCCGGCTGGCGCATGGCTCGGGCTACACGGCGGTCATGTCGCATCGCTCCGGCGAGACGGAGGACGTCACCATCGCCGATCTCGCCGTCGCCACCAACTGCGGCCAGATCAAGACCGGGGCGCCGTCGCGTTCCGACCGGGTGGCCAAGTACAACCAGCTGCTGCGGATCGAGGAGGAGCTCGCCGGCTCGGCCCGTTACCCGGGCAGGCGGGCGTTCGCCCGGCTGGGGGAGGCCGCGGGCGCGAAGCGGTGAGCGTGGCGCAGGTTCGCCGGACGAAGATCGTCTGCACGATCGGCCCCGCATCCGCCGATCCCCTGTTCGTCGAGCAGCTGGCCTGGAGCGGCATGGACGCGGCCCGGCTGAACTTCTCGCACGGCGAGCACGACGAGCACCTGGCGCGGCTACAGTCGGTGCGCCGTGCGCAGGAGGTGGTGGGCCGGCCGCTGGCGGTGATCGCCGACCTCCAGGGGCCCAAGATCCGGATCGGCAAGCTGGCCGAGCCGCGGACGCTGAATACGGGCGACCGGATCATCCTCTGCGCGGTGGGCAGCGGCGGTCCGGGCGATGTCGAGGTCACGTTCCCGGGGCTGGCCGAGGTGGTGCAGCCGGGCGCGATGCTGCTGATCGACGACGGCCTGGTGCGGGTGCGGGTGGAGGAGGTGGTGGGCGACCGGGTGGTCTGTCGGGCCGAGGTGGGCGGGACGATCTCGTCGGGCAAGGGCGTCAACCTGCCCGGCACACCGCTGCCGATCCCGTCGCTGACCGACAAGGACCGGGCCGACCTGGAGTTCGCGCTGGCCCATGACGTCGACTACATCGCGCTGTCGTTCGTGCGCACGGCCGACGACGTCAACGAGCTGCGCGAGCTGATCCGCGAGGCGGGGTCGGCGGCCAGGGTGATCGCCAAGATCGAGAAGCGGGAGGCGATCGAGAACCTGGAGCAGATCGTCGAGGCCTCGCAGGCGCTGATGGTTGCCCGCGGCGACCTGGGGGTCGAGATCGGCGTCGCGGACGTGCCGCTGGTGCAGAAGCTGATCATCCGTACCGCGCGCAGCTTCGGTCGAACGGTGATCACGGCGACGCAGATGCTGGAGTCGATGATCCGCCAGCCCGAGCCCACCCGGGCCGAGGTGTCCGATGTTGCGAACGCCATTCTCGACGGCACCTCCGCGGTCATGCTCTCGGGCGAGACCGCGGTCGGCCGCTACCCGCTGGAGGCCGTCGAGGTGATGAGCGGGATCGCCCGGGCGGTGGAGCCCTCGCTGCCCTACCACGACGGCAGCATGCCCCGGCAGAAGGACATGGCCGTGGTGATCGCGCATGCTGCCTGTGACATCGCCGAGGAGCTGGGATCCGCCGTCATCGCCGTGCCCACCCAGTCGGGTGCCACCGCCCGCCAGGTGTCGCGATTCCGCCCCCGGCGGCCGATCGTCGCCGCCAGCCCCAGCCCGCAGGTGCTGCAGCAGTTGGCGCTGGCGTGGGGCGTGGTGCCTGTGGGCACGGTCGACTCCGACTCGATCGAGGCGTTGTGGGACATGATGGATCACGTGATCCGCGACAGCGGGCTGGCCGGCGCCGGCGACCGCGTTGTGCTGACCGGGGGCACCCAGCTCAACCGGCCGGGAGCCACCGACCACATCGTGGTACGCGTCATCGAGTAGGAGTTCCCGGACCCCCGGCGAACGAGGGGCTGTGGCCAAGGCCAGACCTGCTCCATCACGCCTCCCCGGGCTGTCCGTGCGGCGGCTCGCAGCGCTCGGCGTGCTGGCGGTCGTCGCCGCCCTCTACGTCAGCCCGGTGCAGAAGTACCTGCGTGTGCAGCGCGAGGTGCGCTACCAGAACGCCGAGCTGGCGCGGGCCGAACAGCGCCATGACGCGCTGATCCAGGAGCGGGCGGCGCTGGACACGAATCAGCGGATCATCCTGCTGGCCCGCGAGTGCGGCTGGATCTTCCCGGGCGAGCGGGCGCTGGTGATCGAGGGACTGCCCGTTCGGACGGGCGCGAGCTGCCGCTAACCTGCGGCGCATCGACGACCTGGACGTGATCAGGCGCCAGCTGGGGCGCGAGCCGCGGGGCCTTCGCCGGGTCGCCGTCCGCTGCCCGTACGGCGCGCCTGCGGTGCTCGAGCAGGAGCCGTACCTGCCCTCCGGCCAGCCGTTCCCGACCACCTATCACCTATCCTGCCCGCACGCCGTCAGCCGGGTGTCGGCGCTCGAGGACGAGGGCGCCGTGGCCCGCTACGAGATGCTGGTAGCTGCCGGGGGCGAGTTCCTGGACTCGTACCGCCGGGGCGCGAAGCTGCAGCGGTCGCTGCGCCGGCCGGTCGCGGTGATGGCCGATGGCGGCGCCAGTCTCTCGACTGGTATCGCCGGCACCGTCCGGGACGGGGCCGTCAAATGCCTGCATGCTCACGTCGCCTTCTCCCTGGTGCACCCCGGCTACGCGCTGGGCAGCCGGGCCGCGGAGGAGGCCGCTCCGCTGTTCCCCGCCGCGGGGTGCTGCAGCGCATGAGCACACCGGCCGTCCAGGTGGCGATGATCGAGTGGGAGGAGGGCCGGCGGCGGCTTGAGAGCCTGGACGTGCCGCCCCGCCAGGAGCGCGTCATCCGCCGGGTCGTCGACGAGATCGCGGCCGAGCTCGAGCGCCGCCTGGGCCAGGTTTACTCGCTGG
>Ga0070684_100000102_pt1 | contig 55387 bp, 54 predicted proteins | sample KBSC723LmetaG_FD_65653 | JGI IMG/M metagenome (GOLD analysis project Ga0070684, IMG submission 65653) | Corn rhizosphere microbial communities from Kellogg Biological Station, Michigan, USA - KBS C7.2-3L metaG | ecosystem: Host-associated > Plants > Roots > Rhizosphere ...
GTTCTCGGCGCCCAAGCTGGCCTGGCTGTTCCGGACCGACCCGGCGCTGCGGCGCCGAGCCGAGGCCGGAGAGCTGGCATTCGGAGACATCGCCTGCTGGCTGGCATGGCATCTGAGCGGCGGCGCCGGACACGTCACCGAGCCGTCGAACGCCTGCCGCTCACTGCTGGTCAACCTCGAGTCGCTGGAGTGGGACGAGGGCCTGCTCGACCTGTTCGGCGTGCCCGCGGCCGTGCTGCCCGAGATCCGCCCGTCCGACGGTTCGGCACTGGTCACGGACGGCGGCCCGGCCGGGTTCGCAGCGCCGATCGCGGCCATGCTGGGCGACCAGCCGGCCGCGCTCTACGGCCAGGGATGCACCGAACCGGGGATGGCTGCGCTGACGCTGGGGACGGGGGCGTTCCTGTGGCTTAACGCCGGCGCCGACCGGCCGCAGCCTCCGCCCGGGGTGCTGGCAACGGCGGCCTGGCAGCGGGCCGGCGCGGGTGTCACCTATGCGCTGGAGGCGTTCTGCGCGAACGCCGGCAACGCGCTGGGCATGCTCGGAGACATGGGACTCGCGTCCGCCGGCAGCAGCGCCGGGCCGCCGGACTGGGCCGGCCCTCACCCGATCGTCGTGCCCGCGCCTTCGGGCCTGGGTACGCCGCGCTGGCACGGCGAGGACCGGGTCACCGTGCTCGACGCCAGCAGCGCGACGACGCGGGCCGACCTTGCGGCAGCCTGGCTGGCCGGCGTCGCCCACCAGATCGCCGACGCCCTCGAGGCCGCGGGCGGCACCCAGGTGCTCCGGGTCGGCGGCGGGCTGGCGGCGCACGACGGGCTGCTGCAGGCCGTGGCCGACCTCTCCGGGCAGTCGCTCGAGGTGGCGGCCGACCTCGAGGCCACCGCCCGGGGAATCGCGGCGCTGGCCGCCGACTCCGTGGGGGCCGGCGGCGGAGCGAGCGCCGCCGCCACCATCGCCAAGCGGGTCGAGCCCCACCTCGACGACCGCGGCCGCTCACGCGAACGGGCGCGATGGGCCGCCGCCCTCGACGTGCACGTCCAGCCCCGGGCGCGGGCGTGAGCAAGGGCGCGCTCGACCCCGCGGCGCGGGCGGCGGCGGTGGAGCGACTGGGCCGCGAGCGGCTGGACGTGCTGGTGGTCGGCGGCGGGATCACCGGCGCCGGCATCGCGCTGGACGCCGCCACCCGCGGGCTGTCGGTCGCGCTGGTCGAGGCCGGCGACCTGGCGCTGGGCACCTCCAGCCGGTCGAGCAAGCTGATCCACGGCGGCCTGCGGTACCTTGAGATGCTGGACTTCGGACTGGTGCACGAGGCCCTGCGGGAGCGGCGGCTGTTGCTGACCCGCGTGGCGCCGCACCTGGTCCGGCCGGTGGAGTTCCTGTTCCCGCTCAAGCACCGGGTGTGGGAGCGGCCCTACCTGGGGGCCGGGCTGCTGCTCTACGACAGCATGGGAGGAGCGGCCCATCTGCCGCGGGCGCGCCACATGTCGCGCCGCTCCGCGCTGGCGGCGGCTCCGGCGCTGCGGCACGATTCTCTGGTCGGCGCACTGCGGTTCTCCGACGCCCAGGAGGACGACGCCCTGTACACGGCCTATGCCGCCCGGACGGCCGCCGCAAACGGCGCGGCGATCGTCACCCGCATGCGGGTCACCGGGCTGACCCGCGACGACACCGGCCGGGTCACGGGGGCGACGGTCAGGGACGGTGCCGGAGGGAGGACACTGGAGGTTGCGGCGCGGCACGTGATCGCCGCCGTGGGGGTCGCCACCGACCGGATCCTCGAACTGGCCGACGGCCGCCCGCACCGGGAGCTCCGGCCCTCGAAGGGCGTCCACCTGATCGTGCCGCGGTCGGCGATCCGGATGCGCTCGGGCCTGTTCATGCGCACCGAGAAGAGCATCTTCCACGCCATCCCCTGGGGCGACGGCCACTGGCTGCTGGGCGACACCGACACCGAGTGGGACGGCCAGCCGGATCTGCCGCTGGCCAACCGAGCCGACGTCGACTATGTGCTGGGCAAGGTGAACAGCGTGCTGCTGACGCCGGTGGGCAGGCACCAGATCTGCGGGGTGTTCGCCGGCCTGCGCCCGCTGGTGGCCGCGGCCGGCGCCACCGACACCACCCGCCTGTCGCGCAAGCACCGGCTGTTCTCACCGGCGCCCGGGCTGACCGCCATCGCCGGAGGCAAGTACACGACTTACCGGGTGATGGCCCACGACGCGGTCGATGCAGCCGCCCGCGACCTGGGCAGCCCCGCCCCGTCGGTCACCGCGCGGGTACCGCTGGTCGGGGCCGGGCCGCCGCCGGCCGGCGCTCGGCTGGGGAGCAGGCACGGCAGCTGCGCTGCGGAGGTGGCGGCGCTGGCCGAGTCCGACCCTGAGCTCGCACGGCCGCTGCCCGGCGCCGACCACTACGCCGCGGCCGAGGCGGTGCACGCATGCACCCACCTGGGCGCGCTCGACCTGGACGACGTGCTGTCCCGCCGCACGCGGGTCTCGATCGAGGCCGCCGACCGCGGGCGGGCGGCAGCGGCCGTTGTGGCGCCGCTGATCGCCCCCGTGCTGGGCTGGTCGGATGCCCGGACGGCGGACGAGCTCGACCGCTACCTGCGGCTGCGTGACGCCGAACAGGCGGCCGAATCGGCCCCCGACGACGCCGCAGCAGCCGCCGCCTACAGCGCCGTCATGGCCGGTCAGGCCCGGGCGCCCGGCCCGTAGGCCAGCGGCAGCAGCCGGCCCTGGTCGAACCGCTCGGGCCGCAGCTGGGAGACGTCGACCGGCGGCGTGCGGCCGGTGACCTCGGCGGCGACCACCTCGCCGACGGCCGGCGACAGCTTGAACCCGTGGCCGCTCCAGCCCACGGCCAGGTGCAGACCGTCGACTCCCGGGCAGGGGCCGATGATCGGGTTCCAGTCGGGCGTGATGTCGTAGGGCCCGGCGAACCCCCGCACCAGCTGGAAGCCGCTCAGCCGCGGAAACCGTTCGCCCAGGCCGCGGCGGACGGCCTCCACGTAGCCCGGCGACAGGCCGTGATCGCAATCGTCGGCCCGCTCCAGGCGATCCTCGCCGGCGTACGCGACGGCGCAGAACCGGTGGCCGCGGTCGGGCCGGACGACCACGTTGGAGACGGCGTCCGAGCAGACGGCGCTGGGAAGCGGGCCGCCCGGCTCGCTGCGCCCGACCAGCACCTGCAGCCGCCGCAGCTCGATCGGCTGCTCCGCCCCCAGCGGCCGAAGCAGATCGTTGGCCCATGCGCCGGCCGCCAGCACCACCTGACCGGCGGGCAGGAAGCCCTCACCGGTCTCCAGCCCCACCGCCCTGCCGTTCTCGACCCGGATCGCCGAGACCCGGCAGGCCAGCTGGTGTCGCAGCCCGCGTCCGGCTGCGGCGGCGAACCAGCCCAGGCACATCTTCTGGGCGTCGGCGAACCCGCCGTCCGGCTCGTGGGCGGCACCGGCCAGACCCTCCAGCGACAGCTCGGGATCGACGGCCGGGAGCTCGGCTGCGGTCAGGAACCGTGTGTCGAGGCCGATCCCGCGCAGCATCTCGACGTTGCCCCGGCAGGCGTCGACCAGGCGCTCGGGCACCGTCAGCAGATATCCGCAGCGAACGTAGCCGGCGTCGGCAACGCCCACTTCGTCCGACCAGTCGATGATCGTCCGCGTGCCCTGCATGGCCAACCTGGCCGTGACCGCGTTCGAGTAGTGCCGGCGCACCATCGAGAACGAGCGGCCGGAGTCGCCGCTGCCGGGCATGCCCTGGTCGACCACGCACACGCTACCGGCGCCGTCACGGCAGAGCGCGTGGGCAGTCGCCAGCCCGAAGATGCCGGCGCCCACGATCGCGATGTCCACCGGCCGCGCCACGACGGAGACCGTACCATCCCGCGAGCCAGACCATTGAGTCCATCGTTGCGTTTCGGTCTGATATTTGGTATGTTCAGATCGAGGCGCCGATGTACGACTACGGGTTCTTCTCCTACGAATCGAAGGACGACTTCCTCGACAGATCGCGGGAGTTCTGGAACCCTGACAAGACGGACTTCTGGCAGGACGCCGGAGTCGACCTCGTGATCGACCGCCGCGAGGGCTACTTCTTCTGGGACATGGCCGGCCGCCGGCTGGTCGACCTGCACCTGAACGGCGGCACCTACAACCTGGGCCATCGCAACCCGGAGCTGATCGCCACCCTCGAGCAGGCGATGCAGCGGTTCGACATCGGCAACCACCACTTTCCGGCGCTGGCCCGCACGGCGCTGGCCGAGGCGCTGGTCAAGACCAGTCCCGCCAACATGCGGCGGGTCGTCTACGGCGCGGGCGGCGGAGAGGCCATCGACATCGCCATCAAGACCGCCCGGCACACCCGCCAGCGGCGCAAGATCGTCTCCATCCTCAAGGGCTACCACGGGCACACCGGGCTGGCCGTGGCCAGCGGCGACGACCGTTTCTCGCGACTGTTCCTGTCAGACCGGCCGGACGAGTTCGTGCAGGTGCCGTTCAACGATCTGGACGCGATGGAGGCGGCGCTGCGGGCCGGGGACGTGGCCGCCGTGCTGCTGGAGACGATCCCGGCGACCTACGGCTTCCCACTCCCCGAGCCGGGCTACCTGCAGGCCGTGAAGCGGCTCTGCGAGCGATATGGCGCGCTCTACATCGCCGACGAGGTGCAGACCGGGCTGATGCGTACGGGCGAGATGTGGGGCATCGCCAAGGCCGGCATCGAGCCCGACATCATGGTCGTCGGCAAGGGCATCACCGGCGGCATGTACCCGATCGCCTGCGTGGTCGTCTCGGAGGAGTGCTCGGCCTGGCTCAAGGAGGACGGCTTCGGCCACATCTCCACCGGCGGCGGCGCCGAGCTGGGCTGCATCGTCGGCCTCAAGGTGCTCGAGATCTGCGGCCGGCCGGAGGTGCGCTCGATGGTGCACTACATCGCCGACCGGTTCGGGCGCGGCCTTCGGGCGATCCAGGAGCTGTACCCCGACTGGTTCGTCGGCATCCGCCAGGACGGCGTCGTGATGGGCCTCGAGTTCGACCACCCGGAGGGCGCGAAGGTGGTCATGAAGCACCTCTACGAGAACGGCGTATGGGCCATCTTCTCGACCCTCGACCCGCGCGTGCTGCAGTTCAAGCCCGGTATCCTGCTGGGCCCCGAACTGGTCGACGAGGTGCTCGACCGCACCGCGGTGTCGATCGGCCAGGCGCTGGCCGAGCTCCGCGGCGACCGGGCCAGGGCGGCCGTCGGATGAGCGAGCGGCCGTCCGAGGCAGCCGGCGTGCCCCGCGCCCGGATGATGCTCCAGCGGGCCCACTGGGCGGCCACGGCGTTCGCCGGCTACGACCTCGAACGCACCCGCCGGATCGTCGACGCGGTTGCCGATGAGGCGTACCGAAACGCCAAAAGGTATGCCGAATGGGCGGTAGCGGAGACCGGCATGGGCGTCGCCGAGCACAAGCTGCTGAAGAACGAGGCCTGCTCACGGGGCCTGGTCGAGTGGTGGGGCGGCGAGGACTACGTGAGCGCCCGGGTGCTCGCCGACCAGCGGATCGTCGAGATCCCCCGGCCGGCCGGCGTGGTGCTGGCGCTGACGCCGTCCACCAACCCCGTGGCCACGCTCTACTTCAAGGTGCTGCTCTCGCTGATGACCCGAAACGCCGTCGTCGTCAGCCCCCATCCGCTGGCCCGCGAGGTGTGCACCGACGCCGCCAGGCTGCTGGCGCAGGCGGCCGTCGCCGCCGGCGCGCCGGACGGCTGCGTCCAGGTGGTCGAGGAGCCGACCATCCCCCTGATCGAGGCGCTGATGAGCGATCCCACCACCGACGTGATCGTTGCCACCGGCGGCACCGCGGTCGTGCGCGCTGCTTACCGCTCGGGCAATCCGGCCTGGGGGGTCGGGCCCGGCAACGTGCCGGCGCTGGTCGATCACACCGCCGACCTCGACAGGGCTGCGGAGCGGCTGATGGACTCCAAGAGCTTCGACAACTCGATCCTCTGCACAAACGAGTCGTGTGCGATCGTCGAGGAGCGGGTCGCCGACGCCTTCCAGGCCGAGCTGAGCCGCCACGGCGGCCACGTGCTGTCGGCCGAGCAGGCCGCCGCGGTGCGGGAGAGGATCTACCCCGGCGGCAAGATGCGCACCGATCTGGCCGGCAAGGACGCGGCCGCCCTGGCCGTGGCCGCCGGGATCCGGGTGCCGCCCCGCACCCGCGTGCTGGTCGCGCCGTTCCCGCTGGTCGTGCCCGAGGACCCGCTGGCCCGGGAGAAGCTGTTCCCGCTGCTGGGACTCGTCCGCGTACCCGACGCTCGGCGGGGGATCGACGCGGCGCGGGCGATGCTGCGGATCGGCGGCGGCGGTCACTCGGCGGTGATCCACTCGCACGACCCGCGGACGGTGATGGCCTACGGGTCGGCGGTGCAGGTGCTGCGGGTGGCGGTCAATGTCGGCGGCAGCACCGGGTCGGCGGGCATCGACACCAACCTCGCGCCCACCATGACGATCGGCACCGGCTTCTTCGGCCGCTCGTCGCTGGGCGAGAACCTCGAGCCTCGCCACCTGATCAACTTCACCCGGCTGGCGTACACCCACGACCCGGCGGAGCGGTTCGGTGATTTCACCGGCCTCGAGCCATGGAGCGCGGCGCTCGACACCGAGCCGGTGGCGGCTCCCGAGATGCCTCGCGACGTCGAGCTGGCTCGCGACGAGATCCGGCGGATGGTGCTCGAGGAGCTGCGCGAGCTGGTGAAGCGGTAATGGCCGAGCTCCGCTCCTTCATCTTCATCGACCAGCTGCAGCCGCAGACCATGTGCTACCTGGGCACCTGGATCCGCGGCCGGCTGCCGCGCACGAACATGGCCGCCCAGATCATCGAGATCGCCCCCGGCCTGGACATCGAGCCGCTGACCGACGTCGCCCTCAAGTCGACCGAGGTGCAGGCCGGGATCCTGATCGTCGAGCGACAGTTCGGCTACCTGGAGATCCATTCCCGGTCGACCGCGGCCGTGCAGTCGGCCAGCGCGGCGGTGCTGGGCGCGCTGGGGTCGACGCCGGAACAGGCCACCCGGCCGCAGATCCTGGCCTCGAAGCTGATCACGCGGATCGACCATCAGCATGCCTTCCTGATCAACCGCAACAAGATCGGCTCGATGGCGCTGCCCGGCGAATCGCTGTTCGTGCTCGAGATGCAGCCGGCCTCCTACGCCATCCTGGCCACCAACGAGGCCGAGAAGGCGGCTCGCATCAAGGTGGTCGACTACCGGATGATCGGCGCCACCGGGCGCGTGTACCTGGCCGGCATGGAGGCCGACGTGCGCACGGCGGCGGATGCGGCGGTGCAGGCTTTGGGAGGAGCGGCATGAGCGCCGGCGACGAGGGCCTGCTGCGAAACGTGACCCGCGAGGTGCTGGCCGAGCTGCTGCCCGGGTTGCTCGAGGAGGCGCTGGCCACCCCGCCCCAGAACGGCAACGGCAACGGCCACCACACCGCCCCGCCCGCGGCAGCCGAGGGCGATGCGGCCGTGCCGCAGGTGCCGGCACCGCCGGTGGCAAAGGTGCACCGGCCCAGCACCTGGCGGCCCCCGGCCGGCGAGCCCACCGCTCCCGCAGCCGCACCGGCCGCGGACTCGGCCGCCCAGTCAGACCCCACCGACACCGCCGATGTGGAGCGGGTCGACCTCCGCAGCGACGCCGACCTGGACGCCTTCGTGCGAGCACTGGCCCGCCGGCTGGAGAACCCTCGCGACCGGATGGCGATCGCGTCCGGCAGGCTGCGGTTCGCCCTGGGCCGGACGGCCCCGGCGGCCGCCGCCTCCCCGGGGGCGGTGCTGCGCGTCGAGAAGGGGGCGGTCACCGAGCGGACGGTGCGCGAGGCGCACGCGTCCGGCGCCCGGCTGGTGCTGGCACCGCGAGCGGTGCTGACGCCGATGGCGCGCGACCGGGCGCGAAGCCTGGGAGTCGAGATCCAGAAGGAGCGACCATGCTGAGAGCCACTGTCACCGGCTCCGTCTGGGCGACCAGGCGAGTCGACAAGATTCCCCACGGAGCGTTCCTCGAGGTCGAGGTCGAGGGCGGCGGGCGCCTGGTGGCGTTCGACGTGCTCGGCAGCGGCGTCGGCGAGCACGTGCTGGTGGCAACCGGCTCGGTCGCGTCCGGCTGGTTCGCCGCCGAGCACCCGGCTCCGATAGACGCGCTCATCATCGGCTCGATCGACGAGTCGCCCAGCGAATCCGCCACCCGGCGGGAATGAAGGAGGAAGCAATGGCAGACAACGCCCTCGGCATGATCGAGACCAAGGGGTACGTGGCGGCGCTGGCCGCTGCCGACGCGATGGTCAAGGCGGCGAACGTCACCATCGTGGCCCGCGAGGAGGTCGGCGACGGCCTGGTGTCGGTCGTCATCCAGGGAGACGTGGGAGCGGTCAAGGCGGCAACCGAGGCCGGCGCGGAGACCGCCTCGGCGGTGGGCGAGATCGTGTCAGTCCACGTCATCCCCCGGCCCCACTCCGAACTCGGCAAGCACTTCGCAGGCGCAACGGGCTGACCGCCGATATGGCATCCGCCGCCGGCGACACGCAGGTGCAGCTGCGGGTGTACCTGCCGATCCCCGATCTGGGACGGCAGTTCGCCGCCTACCTGGGAACGCCGACCCGGGCGCGCGGCTACCCGCCGATCGAAGGCGACAACGCCCTCATCATCGAGGTGGCGCCGGCCCTCGCCATCGAGCGCGTGACCGACCTGGCGCTGAAGTCGGTGCCCGAGATCGAGCCGGGCATCCTCTACGTCGAGCGCCAGTTCGGCGTGCTCGAGGTGCACCACGCCGACCAGGAGCTGGTCGACCGCGCCGGGGCGGCGATCCTGGAAGGAATCGGTGCCACCCCCGCAGATGCCCTCCGGCCGCATATCCTCTACGCCGACGTGATCGAGCAGATCACCGATCAGCACGCGGTCATCATCAACCGCAACCGGGAGGCCTCGATGGTGCTCCCCGGCGAGACGCTGCTCGTCTACGAGGTGACGCCGGCGCTGTTCGCCGCGGTGGCCGCGAACGCCGCCGAGCGTGCGGCGCCCGACGCCACCCTGGTCACCGTGTCGATGATCGGCGCGGCCGGCCGGATCTACATCAGCGGCAGCGCGGACAGCGTCGTGCGGGCGCGCGACGAGATCACCCGCGTGCTGCAGTCGGTGGAGGGCCGTGAGCACTGATCAGGCGGCGATCGACCGCCTGGCGGCCGAGGCTCTCGGCCGCTACCGGCTCGACCCGGACTCGACCGTCCGGCTGATCAACGTCTCCGAGAACTGGACCTACCGGATCGACGAGCCGGCGACCGGCCGCGCGTTCGCGCTGCGCGTCCACCGCCCCGGCTACCACACCGCCAGGGAGATCGACTCCGAGCTCCGCTGGATCGACGCTCTGCGCGAGGATCGGGCCGTCGAGACGGCGCACGCCGTTTCCGGGCCCGACGGTGAGCGGGTGTGCCAGGTGCAGACCTCCGAGCTGGGCGAGCGAAACGTGGTGCTGTTCGAGTGGCTGTCGGGCGACATGCCGGAGCCGGAAGGGCGCGATCTGGTATCGGGGTTCCGCACCCTGGGCGCCGTCTCCGCCCGCATGCACGGGCACGCCAGGGCGTGGCAAAGGCCGGCGGGCTTCGAGCGGTTCTCCTGGGAGTACGACACCACACTCGGCGCCTCGGGGCACTGGGGCCGTTGGCAGGACGGGCTGGGCATGGGCGGCCAGGAGCTCGATGTGCTGGGCAGGCTGGACGGCGCGATCAGGGGCCGGCTGGAGCGGTACGGCAGGGGACCGGATCGGTTCGGGCTGGTGCACGCCGACATCCGGCTGGCCAACCTGCTGGTCGACGGCCCGCACGTGCGGGTGATCGACTTCGACGACTGCGGCTTCTCGTGGTTCATGTACGACTTCGCCACCACCGTGTCGTTCTTCGAGGATCATCCTCAGGTGCCCGAGCTGAAGGATGCGTGGGTGGAGGGCTACCGCTCGGTGGCGCCGCTCGACCCCGCCGACGAGGCGGAGCTGGACACCTTCGTCATGCTCCGCCGCCTGCTGCTGGTGGCCTGGATCGGCTCCCACCACGAGTTCGCAACCGAGGCGGCCGAGCTGGGCGCCGGGTTCACCGAGGGCTCGTGCGTCCTGGCCGAGCGGTACCTGTCGTCACACACCTGAGAGGAGACGCAATGTTCACCCCCATCGCCGGCCGCACGGTCCTCGTCACCGGAGGTACCAAGGGCATCGGTAAGGGCATCGCCGGCGTGTTCGCGCGGGCCGGTGCGAACGTGGTCGTGAACGGCCGTGACGCGGCGACCGGCGAGGCCGCGGCGGGGCAGCTGTCCGGGCAGGGCGGCGAGGTCGCTTACATCGGCGGCGACGTCTCCCGGGCGGCCGACTGCGAGCGCCTGGCCGCCCAGACGGCCGAGCGGTTCGGCGGCATCGACGTCGTCTGCGCCAACGCCGGAGTCTTCCCCGACGTCAAGCTGGCCGACATGACCGAGCAGGACATCGATTCGATCTTCGCCACCAACGTCAAGGGCTGCATGCTGACCGTGAAGGCCTGCATCCCCCACCTGGAGCGGTCCGGTCACGGCCGCGTGATCCTGACCAGCTCGATCACCGGCCCGATCACCGGGTTCCCGGGCTGGTCGCATTACGGCGCCACCAAGGCCGCCCAGCTGGGTTTCCTGCGCACCGCCTGCATCGAGCTGGCTCCGCGGGGCATCACGGTCAACGCGGTCATGCCCGGTAACGTCGTCTCGGAGGGCCTGGACGAGCTGGGCGACGAGTACCGGGCGTCGATGGAGGCGTCGATCCCGCTGGGCCGGCTTGGCGAGGTCGAGGAGATCGGGGCGGCGGCCCTGTTCCTGGCCACCGACGAGGCCGGCTACATCACGGGCCAGACGATCGTGGTCGACGGCGGTCAGACGCTGCCGGAGTCGCTGGCGGCGCTGCAGGCGGTGTGAGCGGCACAGCCGGCATGGCGGGGCTCGGCCCGGCGGCGGCCGCGCTGCGCGACCGCCTGCTGGCCGAGATCGCCGCCGGCACGCCGCCTCCCGGCGAGCGGCTGGGAGCCGAACGGGAGCTTGCGGTGCGGTTGGGCGTCAGCCGATCCACACTGAGGGCTGCGCTGGACGCGCTCGAGACAGCCGGCGCGGTGCACCGCGTGCGCGGCCGGTCGGGTGGCATCTTCGTCTCCCAGCGGCGGGTGGAGCGCGATCTGACCAGCCTCACCGGCCTGCCCGCCTACCTGCGCCGCCAGGGCTTCCAGTCCGGCGCCAGGGTGCTGTCGACGGCGACCATGGAGGCCGACGCGGAGACCGCGGCCGCGCTCGGACTCGACAACGGCGAGCTGGTGCTGGAGATCGTGCGGGTGCGGCTGGCCGACGAGCGGCCGGTCTCGCTCGAGCGCGCCCGGCTGCCGGCCGCCAGCTTCCCCGGCCTGCTCGACCGGTCGCTGGCCGGGTCGATCTACGTGTTGCTCGAGGAGGAGTACGGGCTGACCGCGGGCGAGGCGGAGGAGCAGATCGAGGTGGTCAGCGCCACCGCCGGAGACGCCCGCACGCTCGAGGTGCGGCCGGGCGCGCCGCTGGTGTCGATCGTGCGCACCGCCTGGTCGGCCGACGGCCGCCCGTTCGAGCATTCGCGCGACTTGTTCCGAGCCGACAGGGTACGGATCGTCGTCCGCGTCCGCGGCCGCAACGCGTCCGCGCTGGGCAGCGCGGTCGAGGTGGTTGGCCTGGCCTGACGCGTGAGATACTCGCGCGCCATGGCCGATCACGTGATCACCCGCGACATGCCCACCCACAAGCGGTGGGACGTCGACATCGAGCCGGTGCTGACCGTCCGCCCCGGCGACACCATCGCCGTCGAGACCGACGACTTCGCCGGCGGCCAGGTCTCGCGGGACTCCACGCACGACGACCTGCTGGCGCTCGACTTCAACGAGATCTACCCGCTGGCGGGGCCGATCTTCGTCGAGGGCGCCGAGCCGGGCGACGTGCTGGCGATCGAGTTCCTCGAGTTCGAGCTGCCCGACTGGGGCTGGGCGCTGATCCTGCCCGGCTTCGGCCTGCTGCCGCCGGGCGAATTCGATCGTCCGTACCTGAAGGTGTTCGATCTGACGACGGGCGACGCCACCGAGTTCGCGCCCGGCATCCGGATCCCGGTCGAGCCGTTCTGCGGCACCACCGGCGTCCCCGGCCCGGATATGCACGACACGCCGATACCCCCTCCGCACTCCGGCGGCGGGAACATCGACCTGCGCCACGTGACCCGCGGATCCACCCTGTACCTTCCGGTCGGCGCCCCAGGCGGATTGCTGTCGATGGGGGACGCCCACGCGGCGCAGGGTGACGGCGAGGTCTGCGTGTCGGCGCTCGAGTGCCAGATGCGCACCACGATCCGGGTGTCCGTGGCAGGGGACATGAGCCTGCGAGCGCCCGCCCTGCGCCGGCCGCCGGGGTCGCTGACGCCGCGGGTCGACGGTGGCGGATGGTTCGCGACGACCGGCGTCGAGACGGACCTGATGGAGGCTGCGCGATCAGCCGTGCGGGGCATGATCGACCATCTCGTGTCCCGGCGCGGGCTGTCGCGCGAGGACGCCTACATGCTCTGCTCGCTGGCCGCCGACCTCAAGATCACCGAGGTCGTCGACGCGCCGAACTGGATCGTCGGCTGCTTCATGCCGGACGCCGTCTTCACCGCGCGGTAGGCCCCACACACCGGCGAAGGGCGCCCGAGGGCGCCCTTCGCGGTGCGGGGGTGCGGTCGCCGAGGCTCAGAACCCCTCGTTGACCATCCTTCCGATCGTCTCGTACTTGGCTCGGTTCGCGGACTTCAGGTAGTACGCATACGCGAGCCCGCCGGCGAACACCGCCACGTCGACGATCACCAGGTACCAGGCGTACGTGTATCCGGCTCCCAGGAAGTCGATCTTGTCGATCGCGACCGCCAGCACGGCGAGCTGTGCGATCACCGAGATCACCGGGGCGATGGTGTGGTTCCACAGCCGGTGCTCGCTGGGATGATGGACCCGGAAGTAGTTCCAGATGGCCACCGAGACCAGCGCCTGGATGAACAGGATGATGACCACGCCCATGAACGCCGCCAGCCCGTACAGCTGGACGTACGCCTGCGACGTGGCCGAGTCGAGGCCAGCCGCCGTGTCGGTGAAGAAGTAGAAGCCGAGCACGATCAGCGCGCAGATCGCCGACTGCACGGTGGAGGCGATGTGCGGGCTGCGGTAGCTGGGATGGGTCCGCCCCAGCGCCCGCGGCAGCAGCCCTTCCCGCCCCAGCGAGTAGAAGTACCGGGCTGTGGTGTTGTGGAACGCCATCCCGCAGGCGAACGCCCCGGTGATGATCAGATAGCTGAGGGCGTCCCGCAGGAACTCGTTGCCGAACTGCTTGGCCGGGTCGAGGAAGAACGCGGCCGCGTTGGTCTGTGCCTGCACGGCAGCTTCCCCGGTGGTGGCATAGCCGGACAGGGCGGCCCACGAGGTGATCACGTAGAAGATGCCCAGGCCGACCACCGACACGTACATGGCCAGGGGCACGATCCGCTTCGGATCCTTGGACTCCTCGCCGTAGTTGGGCGCCATCTCGAAGCCGACCCATGACCAGAAGGCGAAGAACACGCCCACCGCCCACGCGCCGGCCGCGAAGTCGGTGCCGTTTGCGCTGCCTCCCGCCAGGTCCTTGAAGGCATTCAGCGGGTTGATCGCGGCTGCCTGGATGTTCTCACCGCCGTGGCCGAAGACCAGGAGGTCGAAGACCGTCAGCGAGATCACCTCGCAGATCAGGGCCACGCCGAGCACGCGGGCCGAGATCTTGACGTCGAAGAAGGCCAGGATGCCGATGAGAACGACCATGATCAGCGCAAGCCAGACCCAGTCGACGTCGTATCCGTACTGGTTCAGCTTGGCCGAGAGGAAGAACGCGAAGCCGCCGCAGAGCGACGCCTCGAACACCGAGTACGCGAGTGCCGACGCATATCCGGCGGCCATGCCCAGCTCCCGGCCGAGACCGTGGCTGATGAAGCTGTAGAACCCGCCCGCCGCCGTGACCTTTCGCGCCATGGCGACGTAGCCGACCGAGAAGATGGTGAGGATGACGGTCGCGAACGCGAAGCCGGCAGGTGTGCCGACGCCGTTGCCGTACCCGACCGAGAGCGGCGTGTTGAAGAGCATCGCCGAGATCGGCGCCGCGCCGGTGACGCACAGGAAGAGGACGCCCCACAGGCCGACCGCTCCGCCGTGCAGCTTGTGGAGATCGTCTCGCTGGGAGACGTCCACGCTCTCGACGACAGGGAGCATCCCCTCGTGATGCTCCCCCATACCGGGCTCGTGCCCAGATCCTTCCACGATTCCTCCCTCTGGTGAGAAGACAGGGTGGTGCCACCGCTCAGATTCCTGCGGCCACCTCCTCTCCAACCGGCTCGGCCGGCGCGGTCGGGTCGGCGAGAGCTTCGACGAGCATGCGCTCGACGGCCCTGCGCCACTCGTCCTGGCGCACCACCACCCGATCGGGCAGCAGCCGCCGCCTGGTGACCTCGGCGTAGGACTCCTTCGCCAGCAGGTCGAACGACTCGATGGTACGGATCACGATCCCGTAGTCACCGGAGCCGACGAAGCTGCCGATCCAGTCCCCTGGCCGCCCCGCGTCGGCGAACACGCCTTCGTCGACGCCCTGCCAGTACGCGTGCTGGAACAGGCAGCCGGCGATGCCGCGGTCGGTCCAGCATCCGGCGGTCAACGCCCGCTCACCCTTCCCGATGCCTCGCAGCGACAGCTGGAGCAGCTCGCGCCCGCGTGGGGACTCGGCCAGCCTGGCCAGATCGCCCCGCACCCGGTGCTCGTGTGAAGTCATCTCGTCACCTCGATCGGTTGGGTGCGCAGATCATCCCATCGCTGCCGTGAGGTGACAAGAACCTGAGTCACCTTCACGTCGCCACCGCCGCCTCGAGCGCGTAGCGGAGCTGATCCTCCAGCGGCCGGCCGGGGACGAGCACGCCGTCCAGGGCCGCGGTGCCGATGGTGAACGCCCATACGCCGCGTTCGTCCAGAGCCTGGATGCGGGCCTGCGAATCGACCGAGCCCGCGGCGATCACCGGCAGCGACGTGGCGTCGACCACCGCCTCCACCAGCGCGTCCACGTCGCCGTCGTAGCGGTAGGCCAGCAAGTTGATGCCGTCGACCCCCAGCTGTTCGGCCCGGCGGGCGTCGTCTGCGATCTCGTCGATCGATCCCCGGAGCAGGCAGGGATGGCCCACGATCCGGCCCACATAGGGGAAGAACCTGATGCCCGTGCCCTCCAGGATCTCCTGCACCGGCTCGATCAGCGTGCCACCGATCAGGTAGTCCGGGCCGATCTGGGCGGCCGCCCGGGCGGAGGCCAGGGTGGCCTCCTCGGACTCCGAGACGACTTCCAGATGAGTGGTGTGCCCGTTGCCCTTGATGTCTGACATCAGCGCCTGCAGCTCCTCGCGGGGGAGCCCGACGTCCTTGCAGCCGACGTGTCGTACTCCGGTGCCGGCTATGGAGGCATACACGTCCCGGGCGTCCGTCAGCGTCTTGTCGTCGCGCGTCAGCATGAAGATGAACTCGATCACCGGGCCTCCAAGTTGTCAGACAACTTCGCTATCCTACGCCGGAACCGATCCGACATGCAACGGGGAGAGTGAACGTGCGCGCAGCGATCTGGGATGGGCCGGGCGAGATGTCGATCGGCGAAGTCGCGGTACCGGGGTGTCCGCCCGACGGGGTGCTGCTCCGGGTGACCGCGTGCGGGATCTGCGGCACCGATGTCCGCACCTTCTACAACGGCGACCGCAGGATCTCCCCGCCCTGGGTGCTGGGCCACGAAATCAGCGGCGAGTTGATCGAGGTCGGTCCCACCGCGGCCGACGAGATCGCTCAGAGCGGCCTTCAGATCGGCGACCGGGTGCACTGCATCTCGACTCTGTGGTGCGGCCGCTGCCGGCTCTGCCGCTCCGGCAACGAGCACCTGTGCGTCAACGGCGAGCTGATGGGCTTCGACCACCAGGGCGCCTATGCCGAGCTGGTGGCCATCCCCCAGATCGCGCTCAAGAACCTGTTCCGGATCCCTGAGGGGCTGTCCGACGCCCATGCCACGTTCGCCGACCCGCTGTCGGACGCCATCTGCGGCCACAAGGACATCGGCGTCGGCCTCGACGACACCGTGGCCGTGATCGGCGCCGGCCCGGTGGGCACCGCCCACGCGGCGATCGCCCGGCTGGAGGGTGCCGGGCAGGTGCTGATGCTGGAGACCGCCGCGCCCCGCCTGGAACTGGCCCGGGAAATCCTCGGCGACGAGCGGATGAGCTACGTCGACACCTCCGGTGCGGACGGTGAGCGGGCGGTGCGCGACGCCACCGACGACATCGGCGCCGACGTCGTCATCGTCGCCTGCTCGAGCGACATCGCCCAGGAGCAGGCGATGGAGATGGCGGCGCCGCGGGGCCGGGTGCTGTTCTTCGGCGGCCTGCCCAAGGGCACGACCCACATGCGCTTCCCCTCCAACATCCTGCACTACCTGGAGGTGCAGGTGCACGGCTCCTACGCCTCCCGGCACCGCGACCAGGTGCACGCCCTGGACATGCTGGCCAACGACGTCGGAGGCATCCGCCGGGTGGTGTCGGACGTGGTCGGCCTCGACGCGGCCCCCGACGCCTTCGCGCGCATCCGGGCCGGCGAGGTGCTCAAGGTCGTCGTCGAGCCGTGAGCGCCCCCCGCCGATCGCTCCGCCACTCGATCGCCGAGGGCCTGCGCGAGCGAATCGCGGCTCGCAAGCTGGCGCCCGGCGACCGCCTGCCCAGCGAGCCCGAGCTGGCGAAGAGCCTCGGCGTCTCGCGCAGCTCGCTGCGCGCGGGGATCGCGCTGTTGGAGGAGGATGGTCTCGTCCGCCGGCTGCACGGGTCGGGCACCTACGTCACCCACCGGCCGCTGATGCGCAACGACCTCAGCCGCAACTTCGCCGTGTCGTCGATGATCGCGGCGATGGGCCTCGAGCCGGGTACCGTCGACGAGCAGTGCGCCGCCGAGCCGGCACCGGCGGAGGTGGCCCGCGAGTTGGGCGTCGAGCCGGGGGCGCCGGTCAGCACTCTTCGCCGCGTGCGGACCGCAGACGGCCGGCGGGTGGTGGACGCGATCGACTGGTGCCGGTCCGACCTGATCGGCCCCGATGAGATGCGCGACCTGGAGGGTGGCTCGATCTACGCGGCGCTGGCCGGGCGCGGCATGCGGGTGCACCACGCGGTCGCCACCATGACCCCAGACGTGGCCGTCGACGAGGTCGCCGAGCGGCTGGCGGTGCCCCGCGGCTCGCTGCTCTTGACGCTGTTCCAGGTCGACAGCACCGCGGACGGCGTGGTCGTTCTGGTGTCACGGGAGCATCACCTGGCGGACGCCTTCCAGATCTCGATCTATCGCCGCGGCCCCGGCGACGGCGAGGACGACCGGTGAGCCGCCGCGAGCTGGTGGTCGGGGTCGACGTCGGCTCCCAGGGCACGTGCGCGCAGGCCCTGACCGCCGACGGCGAGCATCTGCATACGGCCTACGTCCCCCACGCACTGTCCTATCCGCGGCCCGGCTGGGCCGAGCAGGATGCTCGCGAATGGCTGGGCGCGGTCGCCCAGGCGGTGGCCGAGGTGCGCCGGGCGGTCGCCGGGGCGCCGATCCGGGCCATCTCGTTCGGATCGCAGCTGGACGGGCTGGTGGCCGTCGACGCATCTGGCGGGCCGCTGGGGCCGGCGCTGATCTGGATGGACCGCCGGGCCGGCGCCCAGTGCGACGCCGCCGGGGAGCGCATCGACCCCGGCCGGCTGCGCGAGCTGACCGGCTGCAATCTCGATCCCGGACACGTCGCGGCCAAGATCGCGTGGCTGGCCGAGCACCGGCCCGACCAGCACGCGGCGGCCCGCTGGTTCCTGCTTCCCGGCTCGTTCGTGGCCTGGCAGGCGTCCGGCGAGCTGGCGGTCGACCCGTCCAACGCGTCCTCCTCGATGCTGCTCGACGTGGCCGGCGGCGGCTGGTCGGCCGAGGCCTGCGACGCCTTCGGGATCGACCCGGCATCGCTGGCATCGGTGCAGCCCGCGCATACCGCGCTGGGGCCTGTGGCGCCCTGGCTGCGCGAGGCGGCCGGTCTGGATGCGTCCACCCAGGTGGTGCTGGGGTGCGGCGACGAGATGGCGGCCACGCTGGGCGCCGGGGTGGTCGAGCCGGGTGTGGTATGCGACGTGATGGGCACCGCGGAGCCGGTCTGCGCGGTGGTGCCGGGCCCGGCGCTCGACCCCGACGGCGTCACCGAGCTACACCCGCACGCGACCCCGGGAGGGTGGCTGCTCGAGAACCCGGGCTGGCTCTCCGGTGGCGCCTACCGCTGGTTCCGCGACGAGCTGGGATCGGTCGAGGCGGCCCGGGCGGCGGCCACCGGAGCCGACGTCTACGAGCTGCTGAACGCGCTGGCCGAGGGCGCACCGGCGGGGGCCGACGGGGTGCTGTGGGTACCCGCGCTGGCCGGGGCCACTGCACCGGAATGGAACGCCGACGCCCGGGCCGGCTGGTTCGGGCTGACCGCCGCCCACGGCCGCGCCCACCTGGCCCGGGCGCTGCTCGAGGGCAACGCCTTCGCCCTGCGTGACGTGCTGGAGGCGATCCGCGCAGCCGGCCACCCCCCGGACGAGGTGGTCTGCGTGGCCGGCGGCGCCCGCGGAGATTTGCTGCGCCAGATCCGGGCCGATGTCACGGGGCTGCCGGTCTCCCGACCGGACGATGTCGAGACAACGGCTCGTGGGGCCGCGATGCTGGCGGCCGCCGGAGCCGGCCTTCACCCGGACGTTCCCTCCGCCAGCCGTGCGATGGCCGGGAAACGCTCGGAACCGTTCCACCCGCGGCCGGAGTGCCAGCAGGTCTACGACGACCTCTACCGCCGACATCGGCGGCTCTACGCCGCTCTGCGCCCGTTGTTCTGAGCCGCCGGTAGAGTTCGCGCCCGTGCCACGCCCCCTTCGCGTCGGAGTGCAGCTGCCCGAGGTCGAGCGCGACGTTCGCTGGCCGGAATACGCCGCCATGGCCCGGGCTGCGGAGAATGCCGGCTTCGACTCGATCTGGCTGGGCGACCACCTGCTCTACCGTGGCGACGGCGGCCCGGAGCGGGGGCCATGGGAGGTGTGGACGATGCTCGCCGGTCTGGCAGCCGTCACCAGCCGGGTCGCGCTGGGGCCGCTGGTCGCCTGCACCGCGTTCCACCCTCCCGGCCTGATCGCCAAGATGGCGGCAGCCGTGGACGAGATCAGCGGCGGCCGGCTGGTGCTGGGGCTGGGTGCAGGGTGGAACGAGCCCGAGTTTCGCGCCTTCGGCCTCCCCTACGACCACCGGGTGACCCGCTTCGCTGAGGCGTTCGAGATCATCCGCGGGATGCTGGCCGGCGAGCGGGTGACGCTGGAGGGCCGGTTCTGGCAGGCGGACGACCTCGTGTTGCTGCCGCCTCCGGCCCGGCGCCCGCCGATCATGATCGGCTCGAACGGGCCCCGCATGCTCGGCCTGACCCTGCCCCACGTCGACTCCTGGAACACCTGGTACGACTGGTACGGGAACACCGCGGACGGGTTCGCCACCGCCAGCCGGGCGATCTCCGACGCCGCCCGCGAGGCCGGCCGCGACCCCCGACAGGTCGAGCGCAGCGCCTGCGTGCTGGTGGCGCTGGCCGGGTCGGCGGAGCGACCCGAGGAGAACGAGGCGCCGCCGCTCCGGGGGGACGTCCGGCGGATCGCCCGGCACCTGCACGACCTGGCGGAGGCCGGAGCGGACGAGGCGATCCTGGTGGTCGACCCGATCACGGAGAACTCGATCCGCACGCTGGCCGAGGCGCTGCCCCTGCTCGACGCGTGAGGCGGTCCGTGAGGTCCGCGCCCGCGGCACGGACTCGGGTAGCCGGGCGGCGTCCTACCGCTGCACGTTGAACCAGGTGCCTCCGGGGCCGGTGTACGAGTAGCCCTCACCCCAGGTGGCGATCGTCTTCCCGGCGCTGGTGACCGCCATCTCGCCGTAGTCGCCGTAGATCTCGCCGAAGCCGGCCGCGGTCACGTACCCGGCCGCACCCGCGGGGGCATCGCTGATCCTGACGGGAGCCGACCAGCTGGCGCCGCCATTGGTCGAGCTGCGGTACCAGACGTTCCACGCGTCGGGGTTGTCGCCGCCCGCCGTCTGCATGTACCAGATCCGGACATCCCCGCCACCCGATGAGCCCAGCCGTGGCCCGGTGGCGTTCTCGCCGGCAACGGACAGGGCGGTGCCACCGCTCCAGGTTCGCCCCTCGTCGGACGACGTCGACACGTACACCCGCTGGGGGCCGCCGTCCACCGCCGGCCCCTCGTAGGCGAACACCAGATGGCCGGGGGCATCCTCGACGACGGAGGTCTGACCGGTGTAGAAGTCGGGGCTGCAGCCGGCCGCAACGCACGCCTCGCCCACGGGCACGCGGGCGACCACGATGTTCTCCCAGCTCTTGCCGGCGTCGCGGGAGATCACGGCGTGATGCCACACCTCGCCTTCCACGGTCTTCGATCCGGAGTAGATCTCGCTGCTCTCCGAGAACACGACCGTGCCGGAGGCCAGCACCCGGCCGTCATAGGCGTAGTAGTACCGCTTGGACGTCTCCAGCTTCTGCTGCGTCCAGGTGGCGCCGAAGTCATGGGACTGCCCGATGTACAGATCGCCGCCCTGGGGGCCGTTCCAGGAGACGTAGACGTCCCGCCCGCTGCGGCTCATCGTGATCTCGGGCTTGTCTGTCCAGGAAACGTTGCCGTACACGTGCACGGGCGCCGACCATGTGGCGCCGTGGTCGGTCGACCGGCTGAACACGGTCGAGAAGCCGCCCGCCCGGTCGGCGTTCAGAAACGCGCTGTAGACATCGCCGGTGTCGGGGACGACCTCGATCGTGGGGTCATACTGGGCCGCCGAACCGACGCAGACGCAGAGCGGCTGCTGAGTGCCCCAGGTGACTCCGCCGTCCGTCGACGTGGCCAGCGCGAGGAAAGGGGTCGGGCAGTGGCTGGAGCAGGTCTTGGGCTGCCCATAGCGGGTGGTCAGCAGGTAGACGTAGGGCGCTCGGGGATCGGCGGCGACGGCCGGCTCCCAATCGTCAGTGGCGCTGTTCATGACCTGCGAACCCAACCATCCCGACGCCGGCTGGGTGGTCGCCGCGACCCGGCCGCCGAACCTGCCGCTGGCCCTGGCGGAGGCCAGCGCCTCGAGCCGCTGGGAGGTGACCTCGGCCTCCTCCTGGAGCTCCTCGGCGCCGGCTCGGGCTCCGGACTCGGGCTCCGCCCGCACGCCGGTCGGCGCAGCCGTATCCTGCTTCGCGCCGTCGCCCTTCGCGACGGCTATCAGCGCGGCAACCGCCACCACCAGCATGACGACGACAAGCAGCGAGCGACGCATGACTTCCTCCCCCGAGAACGGCCAAGACCGGCGACGGCCGGCACTCGATACTACGATCGCCGCAACCGGCGTGTCAAGCGCCGGAGGCGCGGCGGAACGGCCGGTCGTGATCGATAGCAGGCGGACCGCTCGGGGCGAGCTGGTGCTGCGGCGAGCCGGCGAGCACTTCGAGGTGATCGCCTCGGGCACGTTCCTGATGGACACCCGCGACGGCCGCTCAGAACGGGCGTTGGTGCGCGAGGCGATCGCGGGCAAGCGTGAGCCGCGGATACTGCTGGGCGGCCTTGGCGTGGGATTCTCGCTGGACGAGGCGCTGAGCGCCGGGGCAGCCGGCGAGGTGGTCGTCGTCGAGCTGGAACCGGCGGTGGTCGAATGGGCGAGCACGCATCTTTCCGGCCTGAACTCGCACGGGCTGGACGACCCTCGGGCCCGGCTGATCATCGGCGACCTGTGGGATGCGCTGGTCACGCTGGAGGGCCGGTTCGACGCCATCTGCATCGACATCGACAACGGCCCCGGCTGGCTCGTCCATCCGGGCAACGCGGTCGTCTACACGGACGAGGGGCTCGGCCGCCTGGCCGGCCTGCTGCTGCCCGCGGGCAGGCTGGCGGTGTGGGCTGCGGCATCGGAGCCCGCCTTCGAGGAGCGCCTGCGGCGCCACTTCACCGCCGTGCGCAGCGTCACCGTCGCCGTGCCTCGCGGCGCCGACGACGTCGTCTACGTGGCCGGGAACGACTGGGAGCAGCCGCGCGGCTGGTAGGGTTGCCACTGCGGGTGGCGGGGCTTCGCCATGCCGCCCGACCAGACGAGGCCGCAGATGAGCCCTGACGATCCCATCGCCACCACCGGCAGCATCAACATCGACGGCGACGTGTTCGAGAACGTCGAGATCGGGCCAAGCGAGCGGTTCGCCGGCTGGATCCGCGTGCGCATCATCCACCGGTCCGACGAGGTCACGTACCACCTGCCACCCGAGCGGATCCGCTGGGTGCAGGAGGGCTCGGCCCACGGCCCACTGCGCTAGAGGGACTCAAGGACATGGCCTCGAAGCGCAAGCCACCCACGGGCGGGCGGCGGCCTATGTTCGTCGTCCAGCGGCACGACGCGTCCAGGCTCCACTACGACTTCCGCCTCGAGCGCGACGGCGTGCTCAAGAGCTGGGCGGTGCCCAGGGGCGTGCCGCTCGAGCCGGGCGACCGCCGGCTGGCCGTCCAGGTGGAGGATCACCCGCTGTCGTACGGCAGCTTCGAGGGCCAGATCCCCGCGGGCCAGTACGGCGCCGGGACGGTCGAGATCTGGGACACCGGCGAGTACGAGCCGATCGAGGAGCGACCGGACGGCCGGTTGACGTTCCGCCTGCGCGGCTCGCGCCTGGACGGCACCTGGTCGCTGGTCCCGGCGAGGCTGTCGGGCGACCCCCGGAACTGGCTGCTGATGCGCACCAGCGACGAGCGGCCGGCGGGCCCCTGATCCCCTCAGCCGGGTAGCGGCGATGAGTTTCCGCGACCGGCGCCGTCTACACCGCACCCCCGCACACCCGAAGGAGACCGCATGAGTCTGCCCGAGATCGCAACGCACGAGGAATGGCTCGAGGCCCGCAAGCAGCTGCTGGCCAGGGAGAAGGAGATGACGCACCGCTATGACGCGCTGAACGCCGACCGTCGGCGGATGCCGATGGTGCGGATCGACAAGCCGTACCGCTTTGCGGGCCCGGGCGGGGAGGCGTCGCTGCTCGACCTGTTCGAAGGGCGCAGGCAGCTGATCATCCAGCACTTCATGTTCGACCCGTCATGGGACGACGGCTGCCCGAGCTGCTCCGCCGCGGCCGACGAGATGTCCGACGGCCTCCTCTCCCACCTGCATGCGCGCAACACCACGTTCGCCGCCGTGTCCCGGGCGCCGCTTGCCACGATCGACGGCTACCGGAGCCGCCGGGGCTGGACGTTTCCCTGGTACTCCTCGGCGGGCAGCGACTTCAACTACGACTTCCATGTCACCATCGACGAGTCGGTCGCGCCGATGGAGATCAACTACCGCAGCAAGCAGGAGCTCGAGGCGAGGGGAGATTCGGCGGTCGAGTCCCCGCAGCCGTTCGAGCTTCCGGGTATCAGCTGCTTCCTGAGCGACGGCGGCAGCGTCTTTCACACGAACTCGACCTTCGCCCGCGGTACCGAGATGCTTGGCGGCGCGTACACGTTCCTCGACCTCACCGCTCTCGGCCGTCAGGAGGACTGGGAGGAGCCGCGCGGCCGGGCCGGCGACGCCCACCATGCCATCCCCGACTTCTCGGAGTGACTCCCGCGTGACCCGAGACATCCGGCCGGTGGGCTGACGGGCGGAGCCAGGCCCCGCTTGACGGGGATCGCAGGGGCGGCGTACGTTTGCCGCGCGATGAGCGGCCGCCGCCCCGAACACGACCTCGCGCCGGAGACGCCGGTGGGGCCCAGGGAGGCGCATGCGCGGGCGCGCGCCGGCTGGCGGCCGCCGGCCACTCTGCCCGGCCGGGATTACTCCTCGCACGACGTCTTCCGCCTCGAGTGCGAACGGCTCTTCCACGGCGGCTGGTTCTGCGTCGGGCGCGAGGAGGACGTCGGGCCGGGCGCGTTTGCCGTCGCCGAGGTGGCCGGCGAGAGCGTCCTGCTGGTGCGGGACGAGCAGGGCGCACTGCGCGGGTTCCTCAACGTCTGCCGCCATCGCGGGTCGCGGCTGTGCGAGGGCAGCGGCCCCGCCGGCAAGGCGCTTCGCTGCCCGTATCACGCCTGGTCGTACGGCCTCGACGGCCAGCTGCTGGCGACCCCCAACGTCGCCCTCGACGAGTCGCTCCCGCGAGAGCGGCTGGGCCTGTGGCAGGTCGCGCTCGACCGCTGGGAGGGATTCGTATGGGTGTCGCTGGCGGAAAACCGGAGGGCGCTCGACGAGCATCTGCGCAGCTGGGCCAGCGACGATCCGTTCCAGTGGGGCCGCTACGGCGTCGGCGGGCTGAGGTTGGGCGCCCGCCGCGAGTACGAGGTGGCGGCCAACTGGAAGATCCTCGTCGAGAACTACAACGAGTGCCTGCACTGCCCGACGGTGCACCCCGAACTGGTGCGGATCGTGCCGCTGTATCGCCACGGCGAGGTCGAGGACGCGCCGGACATGAACGGCAACGGCAACTCGCTGGCGGCGGGGATGACGTCGTTCACGCCGACCGGACGATCGAGTCTTCCGCCGCTGCCGGGGATCTCCGAGGACGACCGGCACACGTTCTACGGAGTCACCCTGCTGCCCAACCTGATCGTGAACTACCACTCCGACTGCGTCTCGACGTTCATGCTGCTGCCCCTCGGCCCGGGATCGACGCGGGTCGTCTGCGACTACCTGTTCGCCCCGGAGACGGTGGCGGCAGGCGGTTTCGATCCGTCGGAGGTGGTCGAGTTCCGCCACCGGCTGGCGCAGCAGGACTGGGCGGTCTGCGAGCGCACCCAGCTCAGCATGGCGTCCCGTGCTTATGCCGGCGGCGGCATTCTGCCCTACGCCGACAGGTTCGTGCACGCCTTCCACCGCCAGTACCTGGCGATGCGCGGCGACGGCCGGGACTAGGAGCCCGGTCCGCCAGACTGGCTGCGCCGGGCCGCCTCCGCGGACTCGACCACCGGGACGATCTCGAACTCGGCCAGATCGTCCCACCGGGCCGTCCACCGCTCGAGCAGGGCCCGGTCGTCGGTCTCCATCAGCTGGAAGCAGCGATCCAGCCGCTCGGCGTCAACCCAGCTGTCCAGATAGGCAACGCCGGCGGGGAGCATCCGGCCACGCTCCGCCGCTCGCGCGTAGACCGGGCCCGGGCCATGCCTGAAGGTTTCGATCACCATGTAGCGCACGTGCCGGTCGAGCGTACAGCCGCGAGCCAGCGGGGGCAGGCCATAGACTCGGCGGGTGATCACCTGCACGCAGTGCGGTCAGGAGAATCCCGCGGGCGCCCGCTTCTGCAACGCCTGCGCCGCACCGCTCGCCGCCGACCCCGCGCCGGCCCGCGAGGTGCGAAAGACCGTGACCGTGCTCTTCTGCGACGTGGTCGGCTCGACCGCGCTCGGCGAGCGGTTCGACCCCGAGGTGCTGCGTGCGCTGATGGCGCGCTTCTACGCGACGGTCAGGGAACCGGTGGAGCGTCACGGCGGCACGGTCGAGAAGGTGATCGGCGACGCGCTGGTGGCGGTGTTCGGGATCCCCGCCGTCCATGAGGACGATGCGCTGCGGGCGCTGCGGGCGGCACTCGAGGTGCGTGACGCCGTCAGGGCGATGGGCGACATCCAGGCGCGGATCGGGGTGAACACCGGGGACGTCCTGGCCCGCGACGCCACCGCCGGGGAGTCGCTGGTGGTGGGCGACGCCGTCAACGTCACGGCCCGGCTGGAGCAGGCGGCGGCGCCGGGCGAGGTGCTGGTGGGTGATGCGACATGGGCGTTGGTGGGGCATGCCGCACGGGGCGAGCGCGTGGCGCCGATCGCGGCCAAGGGCAAGCGGGAGCCGCTGGTCGCCTGGCGGCTGGAATCGCTCGATCCGGGCGCGGGCAGCCACCGCCGCCGGCTCGACCTGCCGATGGTCGGCCGCGACGCGGAGCTCGACCTGCTACGTAGGGCGCTCGAGCGCACGGATCAGGTGAAGCGGCCGCACCTGGTGACGGTCCTCGGGCAACCGGGGATCGGCAAGTCGCGGCTGGTCTCGGAGGTCTCCCGCCTGCGCAGCGGCCTCACCGTCCTGGTCGGCCATTGCCGGGCGACCACCGGGCCGTCGTCGCTCGAGCCGCTGCACGAGGTGGTACGCGCCGTCATGCCCGACGAGCTCGATGCATCCGCCGTGGCCCTCCAGCTGATGGCCGGAGAGTCAGACGCCGCATCGGTCGCAGCCTGCCTGGCACCCGACGCCATGGGCGGAGGCTCCGACGTTGCGTGGGCCGTCTCGCGGTTGATCGGGACGATGACGATCGACCGCACGGTGGTGATGGTGCTGGAGGACGTCCACTGGGCCGACGACCTGCTGCTGGACGTGGTCGAGCAGCTGATCACGCATGCGCGGCGGCGGTCGCTGCTGGTGATCTGCACGGCCAGGCCGGAGTTCGCCGAGCGGCGGCCGGGATGGGGGGCTGGCGCCAACACCATGTCCCTGGCGCTCGAGAGCCTGGACGACACCCAGACGCGTGTCTTGCTGAGCAACGCCAGCCCCGGGCTGCCTGCCGAGCGCACACAGCGGGTGATCGCCGCCGCGGAGGGGAACCCTCTGTTCGCCGAGCATCTGGCGGCGCTGATCGAGGAGGGCGACGCGCCCGTCGGATTGCCCCGTTCGATCCAGGTGCTCCTGACCGCCCGGCTCGAGGCGCTGCCCGAATCCGAGCGCGAGCTGGTCAGCGTCGCCGCCGTGGCCGGGCGCGAGTTCCCGGCGGCCGCCGTGGAGGCGCTCGCCGGGAGGCCAGACGGCGTTGATCTCGACCACCTCGAGCAGCGTGAGCTGATCGAGCCGACGACACCCGGACGCTGGCAGTTCGGACATGCGCTGCTGCAGGAGGCCGCCTACGAGCTGATCCCCAAGGGGCGGCGGGCCGCACTGCACGAAGCTCTGGCCGGCTGGCTGCTGGACAGCGACGGGTCGAGTGACGCGGTGATCGGCGACCATCTGCAGCGCGCCGTCTCGCTGCGTATCGAGCTGGGCCTGGCGGATGACCACACCGCCGGGATGGCCGAGCAGGCCGGGGTGCGGTTGACGGCCGCCGGTCGGCAAGCCGACGCGATGGGCGATCCGCGGCGGGCGCGGGGGCTGCTGGAGCGAGCGCTCGACGTGCTGCCCGATGACAGCCCGCATCGACCGGCCGCGATGATCGAGCTGGCGGCCGCCGGCTGGAACCTGCTCGCCATCGAGCAGGTGCTGCGCCTGCTTGATGATGGTGCCGAGCTCGCCGCCGGCCTCGGCCTGCGTGCGCTCGAGTTGCGGGCACGGACACTGGTGCTGGGTGCGGTGCCCGACGCCTCTCCGTGGGCACTTGGGACGACCGAGATGATCTCGTGGCTGACCGCCGCGCTGGACGAGCTCGAGGCGCTCGACGACCCGCGGGCCCTCGCCACGGCGCTGTCGACACTGGCGTCGGTCGAGTGGTCGCTGGGCCGGGCTGCCGATGCCGTCGCCTCGGCGCACCGCGCCATCGACGTGCTGCTGGATGCCGAGCAGGACACCGTTTGGGCACTCTCGGTCCTCGTCAGAGCAGTGATCGATTCGCCAATGCCGATCCCGGATGCTGACGCCCTGCTCGGCCGCCTGACCGACGAGCTGGGAACCCGGCCGACGGTCGGGTCAGAGCTGATCCTGGGCCGTGCTGCGCTGTTGCAGCTGCGCGGTCAGGACGAGGAAGCATGGGCATTGCTCGACCAGGCCAGGGACATCGATCGTGAGGTCGGCCGCAGGGCCACCAGCCGGCTTGCGAGGTGGGAGGGCGTGATGCTGGTGCGGGCCGGACGGTACATGGAGGCTCACGACCTACTCGAACCGATTGTGGAGGAGTTGGAGCAAGCCGGTGCGACGGCGACCGCTGCCACGATACGCGGCTGGGTCGGCCTTTCGGAAGCACGGCTGGGCCGGCTCGACGAGGCGCAGGCGAACGCGCTCGCGGCCCTCGAGGGCGCCCCGCGCGGCGGCTACGAGGCCCGCACCCGCGCTCAGCTGGTGCTGGCCGAGGTGCATCTGGCGGGCGGCCAGGCGGATCGCGGAGCCGCAGCCGCCCGTGAGGCGCTGTCCGTCGCCTCCACAGGCGACTGGTCGCTGCTGAAGGCCGGCGCCCGGCTGACCCTGGCCCGCTGCCTGGCCGCGTCGGGCAAGCAGGAGGCCGCGGCGGAGCACGCGCGGGAGGCGGTGGCGCTGTACCGGGCCAAGGGGTACGCGGCGGGAGCGCGCCAAGCCGACGAGTTGCTTCGGATGCTGCCCGGACAGCCCCGATGACCGGAGCTTCGCCGCCCATGCCGGCTGGCAACAGGGACCGCCGCCCCGTCCAGTAGGATCGGCGCGATGCCGCCGCCTCCTCCCTACCGGATCGAGACGGAGCGCCTGGTCATCCGCTGCTGGCGGCCGCACGATGCGCCACTGCTGCAAGAGGCAGTCGAGGCGAGCATCGAGCACCTGCGGCGGTGGATGCCATGGGCACACGAGGAGCCCAAGACCCTGGACGAGCGGATCGACCTTCTGCGCCACTTTCGCGGCCAGTTCGATCACGGGCAGGACTTCATCTACGCGATCATGGCGCCCGACGAGCAGCGGGTGCTGGGCGGCACCGGCCTCCACACCAGAGTCGGAGACGACGCGTTCGAGATCGGATACTGGATCCGGGCGGACGCCGTGGGCAACGGCTACGCCACCGAGGCCACTGCCACGCTGACCGCGGTGGCCTTCAGCGCGTGTGCGGTCGACCGGGTCGAGGTCCACGTCGACCCGGCCAACACGGCCAGCCTCCGCATCCCCGAGCGGCTCGGCTTCACCTGCGAGGCCCGGCTCCGGCGGCGACTGCCGCCGGTGATCACGGGCGGGCCTCCCGGCGACATGGCCGTCTACACGATGGTGGCCGAGGAGTTCGACGCGTCAGCAGCCGCCTCCGCGAAGTACACCGCATTCGACAGCGCCGGGCGCCCGGCCTGAGCCACCTCCATCTGCTAGCTTACGTCAACGTAAGGTTGATGGGGAGGTAGGGCGTGCGGCTGGAGTACAAGTGGATCGCGCTTTCGAACACGACGCTGGGGATGCTGATCGCCACGATCAACTCGTCGATCCTGCTGATCGCGCTCCCGGACATCTTTCGCGGCATCAACATCGACCCGCTGGCTGCCGGCAATACGAGCTACCTGCTGTGGCTGATCATGGGGTTCATGGTGGCGATGGCCGTGCTCCTGGTCAGCCTCAGGCGGCTCGGCGACATCTACGGCCGTGTGCGCATGTTCAACCTCGGCTTCGCCACCTTCACCGTCTTCTCGATCCTGCTCTCGGTGACCTGGATGGACGGCAGCTCGGCGGCCCTGTGGATGATCGTGATGCGGATCGGCCAGGGGGTCGGCGGCGCCCTCCTGTTCGCGAACTCGAGCGCGATCCTCACCGACGCGTTCCCGCCCGGCCAGCGCGGGCTGGCGCTGGGCGTCAACTCCATCGCCGCCATCGCGGGGTCGTTCCTCGGCCTGGTGGTCGGCGGCGTGCTGGCCCCGATCTCCTGGCGACTCGTGTTCCTGGTCTCAGTACCGATCGGTGTCGTGGCCACGGTGTGGGCGTACCACTCGCTCCGCGAGCTGGGTGAGCGGCGGCCGGCGCGGATCGACTGGTGGGGCAACCTGACCTTCGCGGTCGGCCTGGTCGCCGTGATGATCGGGATCACCTACGGCATCCAACCCTACGGCGGCCACACGATGGGCTGGACGTCGCCGCTGGTGGTCACCACGCTGATCGGAGGGCTGGTCTTGCTGGCCGTGTTCTGCATCGTCGAGACGCGGGTCGACGAGCCGATGTTCCACCTCCAGCTGTTCCGCATCCGGCCGTTCGCCGCCGGCAACCTGGCCGCGCTGCTGGCGGCGATGGGGCGCGGCGGCCTGCAGTTCATCCTGATCATCTGGCTGCAGGGCATCTGGCTGCCGCAGCACGGCTATGCCTTCTCCGAGACGCCGTTGTGGGCGGGCATCTACATGCTGCCGCTGATCGCCGGCTTCCTGATCGCCGGGCCGCTGTCGGGCTGGCTGTCCGATCACTTCGGCGCGCGCCCCTTCGCCACCGGCGGGATGCTGCTGGCCGCCGCCAGCTTCCTGTTCCTGATCCTGCTGCCGGTGAACTTCTCCTATCCCTGGTTCGCGGTGGTGCTGGCTTTGAACGGGATCGGGATGGGGTTATTCGCCTCGCCGAACAGCGCCGGGGTGATGAACTCCCTGCCCAGGGATCAGCGCGGGGCCGGGGCGGGCATGCTGGCGACGTTCATGAACTCGGCCAGCGTGCTCTCGATCGGGGTCTTCTTCACCCTGATGATCGTCGGCCTGGCCTCCACCCTCCCCCAGACGCTCGACCAGGGGCTGATCGCCCACGGAGTCGCCCCGGCAGACGCCTCCCGCATCTCGCACCTCCCGCCTGTGGCCACGCTGTTCGCCTCGTTCCTCGGGTACAACCCGATGGCCAAGCTGCTGGGCGCCGACACGCTGCACCAGCTGCCGGCCGGCCAGGCACGCGAGGTGACGGGTCGCAGCTTCTTCCCCGACCTGATCTCGAGCCCGTTCCACACCGCCCTCGTCTACGCCTTCGTGTTCGCGATCGCCGCCTGCCTGATCGCCGCCGTTGCCTCGATGCTTCGAGGCGGCAAATACCACCACGAGGAGGCCGCCGTGCCCGCCGGCTCGCCGACCGGGATGGAGCCCGTCGAGGAGGTCGTATGAGCGCACCGGCGGCAGAGCGGGCGCTGCGGATCGGCGAGGTCGCTGCACGTGTGGGCGTCACCCCGCGGACGATCCGCTACTACGAGGAACGCGGCGTGTTGACCGCGGCGGCTCGGCGGAGCAAGGGGTCGCACCGCCTGTACACCGAGGCCGACGTCACCCGGCTGGAGGAGCTGATCGCCCTCCGCGACGCCCTCGGCCTCTCACTTGAGGAGCTGATCGAGCTGGCGGAGGCTGAGGAGGCCCGCGCCGCCCTGCGCGACCGGTGGCTCGACGATCCCAGCGACCGCCAGCGGCGGCGCATCGTCGACGAGGCGATCCGGCTGGTCAGCCGCCAGCTCGACCTTGTCCGCGCCCGTCAGCGGACGATCGCCGACTTCGCCGGCGAGCTGGAGGCGAAGCTCGATTCCCTGGAGCAGCGGCGGCTCGAGCTGGGCGATCCGGGGTGATCCACACGCGGGATTGAGGACGGTCTAGGCTGGGCGCCATGCACAGCATCCGCCCCTGCCGGGACGACGAGAGGGGGCCCATCCTGACGATCGTGAACGCTGCCGCACAGGCCTATCGCGGCGTGATCCCCGACGATCGCTGGCACGAGCCGTACATGGATCCGACCGAGCTGGATCGGGAGATCGCTGGTGGGGTGGCGTTCTGGGGCTTCGAGGAGGACGGCGTGGTGATCGGCGTGATGGGCATCCAACCGGTCGGAGACGTCGATCTGATCCGGCATGCCTACGTGCTGCCCGGCCACCAGGGGCGCGGGGTCGGCCGCGCCCTGCTCAAGCACCTGCGCGGGCTGACCGAGCGCCGTATCCTGATCGGCACCTGGGCCGCCGCTGACTGGGCGGTGCGGTTCTATCGCCGCAACGGCTTCGAGCTGGTCTCACCGCGGCGCACGGCCGCGCTGCTGCGAACCTACTGGACGATCTCAGACCGGCAGATCGAGCTCTCGGTGGTGCTGGCCAGCCCGCCGCTCGACGACGGATGATCGCCGGCACCGCCTCGACGGGCCGCGGCGATCAGGGACGGAGGTGGCGCCTCAGCGCATCGAAGCTCAGCCGCCTGGCGCGCAGTGCGCGCACGTGATCCCGCAGGGCAGGATTGCGGCTCTCCAGCTCCCGCAGGGTGTCCGAGGGCACCGCGATCAGCACCGCGTCGGTGTCCGCTGTGACCGAGGCCGTGCGCCGGAAGGAGTGACCGACGGGCGTCGCCGCAATCTCGCCGACGACATCGGGTGCGACGAGCCTGGCCCGGTGCTCGCCCTCGATCACCACCGACACGGTGCCCGAGCGGAGCAGGAAGAGGCGGTCATCGGTCTCGCCTTCCTCGATCACCCGCGCGCCGGCCGGCACGTCGAGCATCTCAGACTCGGCCAGCAGCGCCGCCGTGTCGGCCTCCGTGATGTCGGCGAGGAACGCGAACGCCCGCAGATCTTCCTCGGTGGGTCGGCGTCCCGGCACCCGACGATCCTACAACGATGATGGCGGCACCCCCTGGAGGAGCCCAGCGCGATCACGACCTTCGAGCCGGCCAGGCCGGTCGAGGCGTAGAGCATGATGTCGTCGTCTGCCACCCGGCCGCGGCGTCGCCGCAGACCCAGCAGCACCACCCGCGCGGGTGAACAAGAGTGTCAGACACCTGTGTTCACCGCGCCGGTAGGGGTGAACAAGAGTGTCAGACACCTGTGTTCACCGCGCCGGTAGCTCGCGGATCCATCAAGAGCAGGCGGGTACCGGGCACTCCCATCCGGCCTGCCGAGTGGGTACGCATCCGAAGCCGGGCGCTGGCCGCAATCGCGCCCAAAGCCGCCCGAAAATGAAGATACTGTTCAACGATGGCCCCTGGCGAGTACGTGCTGGCCGACCAGCCGTCGGAGTTGGAGCGCCTGCAGTTGCAGTCGCGCGTGTGGGAACCCAGCGGGCGGCAGCTCCTCGCGAAGCTCGGCGACGGATCCGGCCTGCGCGCCCTGGACGTCGGCTGCGGAGCTCTGGGCTGGCTTCGGATCCTCGGCGAGTGGGTCGGCTCCTCCGGCCAGGTGGTCGGCACCGACATCGACCAGCGCCTGCTCGATGCGGCGCGCTCGCTGCTGGACGCAGAGGGGATCGCCAACGTGGAACTCGCCGTCGATGATCTCTTCGAGAGCAAGCTTGAGCCTGACTCGTTCGATCTCGTCCACGCTCGCTACCTGATCGCTCCGCTCGGCCGCGGCGGTGAGCAGGTGGCGTCGCATCGGCGGTTGGTCAGGCCAGGTGGTCCGCTCGTCCTGGAGGAGTGGGACCTGGGCTCGTGGCACTTCAACCCACCCGCCCCAGCGGCCGAGCGGCTGATCCGATTGCTGTCGGAGATCTTCGCCACCCTGGGAGGCGAGGCGGGCCGCGGTCTCCCCCAACTGCTGCGCGGGATCGGCATCGAGGAGCCGGAGGTCGACGCGCACGTGATCGCGCTCAACCCGGGCCACCCGTACCTACGGCTTCCGCTTCAGTTCAGCGTCGCGCTCGAATCGCGACTGCTCGAGATGCTGAGCGTGGACGAACTCGCCTCGCTCCGCTCGGAAGCGGAGAGCGAGCTGGCCGAATCGGGCCGATGGGGCACCACCTTCACGGTCATCCAGTGCTGGGGCGTCCGGCCTTGACGGAGTAGCCATGAATCTCGACGAGCTGGTCTTTCATCCGTGGACGGTTCAAGGGCCGCGCAACGCGCTGAGCTTCATTCGCGGGGCCGGCAGCTACGTGATCGATGACGACGGCCGCCGCTACCTGGACTTCAGCTCGCAACTGGTCTTCACCAACCTCGGTCACCAGCATCCCCGCATCGTCGCCGCTCTCAAGCAGCAAGCCGATCGGCTCTGCACGCTGGCACCCGGCCATGCATCCGACGTCCGCGGTGAGGCGGCGCGAATGATCGTCGAGGTCGCCCCGAACGGTCTCGGGCACGTCCTGTTCACCACCGGCGGGACGGAGGCAATCGAGCATGCGGTGCGGATGGCACGCCTGCACAACGGGCGACCGAAGGTGCTCGCGGCCTACCGCTCGTATCACGGCTCGACAACGACCTCGATCCACCTCACCGGCGACCCGCGCCGCTGGGCCTCGGACACCGGCGGGGCGGGCGCCGTTCACTTCTTCGGCCCCTTCCTGTACCGCTCGGCATTCGGCTCGACCACGCCCGAGCAAGAGTGCCGGCGGGCGCTCGCACATCTCGAGCAGGTGATCCTTCTCGAGGGCCCGTCGACGATTTCCGCACTGGTGCTGGAACCGGTGACGGGCAGCTCGGGAGCGATCGTGCCGCCGGCCGGGTATCTGCGCGGGCTCCGCGAGCTTTGCACCCGTCATGGGATCGTCTTCATCGCCGACGAGGTGCTCGTCGGCTTCGGCCGCACCGGTGCCTGGTTCGGTGTCGATCACGAGGGTGTGGCCCCCGACCTCATCGTCTTCGCGAAAGGCGTCAACTCTGGATACGTGCCGCTCGGCGGCGTGGTGGTTGGCGATCCGATCTACGAGACATTCACCCAACGCCCCTATCCGGCGGGCATGACGTACAGCGGACACCCACTCGCGTGCGCAGCGGCCGTGGGTGCGATCGGCGCCATGCACGACGAGGGCACTGTCGCGGCAGCCGCGCGCCTCGGCAGGGAACTCCTGGGCCCCGGCCTCGTCGAGATTGCGGAGAACCACCCCACCGTGGGGGACGTTCGTGGGATCGGGGGATTGTGGACCGTCGAGCTGGTCCGCGACCGTGCGACCAAAGAGCCGCTCGTGGCTGTGGGCGCCACCGGCGAGGCCAACGCTCCGATGACCGCCTTTGCCACGGCGTGCCTCGACAAAGGGTTGATACCGCTGGTTCTGGGCAACCGCATCCATGTCGCGCCTCCCCTCAACATCAGCGACAGCGATGCGGCGACCGGTCTGGCCGTTCTCGACGAGGCGTTGGCTGCGGCCGACGCCTTCCTGGGCTGAGCGTCAGCTCGATGACAACGGGAGCCCCAACGCGCGGAGCCGGCGCCAGGGCGGGGACCTCAACCGGCGGCGCCTGTACGTGCTCCAGCGGCCTATCGGTCAGACGCTGCTCGCGCGGCGTGGCACGCATCGCGAAAGCCTCTGCGGTGACGGCACACCGCGTGGGATGATTGGCATCCGCACAGGCGATTGAGACAAGATGACTGAGAGTCACATCGACGCCGTATCGGATTTCTTGCGCGGCGTCGCACCGTTCGACACTCTCGAGCTGGTGCTGCTCGAGCGTGTTGCTGCGGCGGCTCAGGAGTCCGCCTACCCGACGGGCTCGACGATCCTCACACAGGGCGCTGATCCATCCTCTACTGCCTGGGTGATCCGGGAGGGTTCGGTGGAGCTGGCCGATGAGGGGCGGGTCATCGACCTCCTGGGCGCGGGGGAGATGTTCGGACACAGGTCGATGCTCACCGCCGAGCCTGTCAGCCTGAGCGTGCGCACGGTCGAGAACACCGTCTGCTACCGGATCCCGGCGGAGGTCATGCTTCCGGTGCTGGCGCAGCCTGCCGCGTTGCGCCATCTCGTGCTCTCGGTCAGTGGCCGGTACGAGATGCGCGCACGAGAAGGGCTGACGGATGCCGAGCCGTCCCGCCGTCGGGTCGGTGATCTCGTTCATCGCGACGTCGTCGTCTGTTCCCCCGAGACCACGGTTCGCGACGTGGCAGCCAGGATGGACACGGACGACTCGCCGACGGCACTGGTCGAACTCGCCGAGGGATACGGTGTGGTCACCAACCACGATCTGCGGTCGCGAGTTGTGGCGACCGGAGCATCCGCGGACACGCCGGTTCGCGAGGTCATGACGACCCCGGCACACGTGGTGACCGCCGATCGACCGGGCGCCGAGGTGTTGATCGAGATGCTCGAGCTTGGCCTCGGACGGCTCCCAGTGGTCGACACAAGGGGCTCCGTCCTGGGCGTGGTGTCGAGCACTGACCTGATCGCTGCATCCGTGCGCACTCCGTTTCAGGTGCGGGCCGCGATCCTCGAAGCGAGAGACGAATCCGAGCTGGTGCGGGCGGCTGGGCGGCTACCTGACGCGGCGATCGCGCTGTACGAGGCGCGGGTGCCCGCGCACGTGGTGAGCCGTGTGATCACATCAGCGCACGACGCGCTCACACGCCGATTCCTCGCGATCGCCGAGGCCGATTTGGGGCCGGCACCGGCCCCATACACCTGGTTTGCGCTGGGAAGTTTTGCCCGCCGGGAGGCGTTTCCCGACTCCGATCAGGACAACGCGATGGCGTGGAACGCGCCGGTTGGCGACGAGGGTGTGGAGTCCTGGATGACGGCACTGGCGGAACGCGTCGTGGCTGGGCTCGAGGCCGCGGGGATCAACCCGTGCCAGGGGGGCGCCTTGGCAACCAAGGGGTTGTTCGCCCGTCCGGTTGCCGACTGGGAACGGCTTGCGCGCTCGTGGCTGGACGACCCCCAGCAAGAGAAGGCATTGATCCTCGTGAGCGTGGTCGGCGATGCGCGGGCTGTGCATGGCTCGGACGTTGCGGCGCAGCGGATGCGATCGGTGTTCGCAGCGGCCAGTGACCGTCCGCAACTGCTCCGTCTGCTCGAGAGGTTTGCGCTGGTGGACAAGCCACCGACAGGCTTCCGGCGCGACCTGATCGTCGAGCATAACGGCGAGCATCGGGGCACTCTCGACATCAAGAAGGGAGGGTTCCTGCCGATCGTCGATCTCGCCCGGTCTGCCGCACTGGCGGCTGGCGTGTCGGCGGCGTCGACTTCTGCCAGGCTGGACGTGGCCGAGGCAGCAGGAACAATCCCGGCGGCCGATGTCTCGGTTCTACGCGATGCGTTCGACCTCGTCATCGAGCTGCGAATGCAGCACCAGATCCAACAGCTCCGTGCCGGCCAGGCTCCTGACAACCACATCGACCCAGCGACGCTGACCCCGCTTGTGCGGACGTATCTCCGCGAGGCTTTTCGCGCGGTGAGCCGTGTGCAGCAAGGCATCAACACGTCGCTGAAACTCGGTACGCGCAGACAGTTCGCCTGAGCCCGGGCTGACGGCGGTCGATTCCACCGACGCCGCAGCCGGTAGATCCCGAGCCGTCCGCAGTCCTCCGCCGCCGGCTACGGCCTGCCGTCGACCCGACCGAGGGCCGTCGTGAGCGTCGCCCCGCGCGAAGGCATACGCTTGCGGCCGTGCTCACCTGCTCGTCTTGCGGCAGCGAGAACCCCGACGCGCAGAAGTTCTGCGGGGAGTGCGGCAGCCCTCTGTCGGTATCGGGTGAGGCTCAACGCCGGTTGGTCACCGCCCTCTTCTGTGACCTCGTGGGATCCACAACGCTGGGCGAGCAGCACGACCCGGAGGTGCTCCGCCCGCTCCTCGAGCGCTACTTCACCGAGATGCGCTCGGCCATCGAGCGCCACGGGGGCCGGGTCGAAAAGTTCATCGGAGACGCGGTCTCGGCGGTCTTCGGTGTGCCGAACGCGCACGAGGACGACGCGCTTCGAGCCGTACGGGCCGGGATGGACATGCAGGACTGCATTCACGCGCTGAACCAGGGTGCACCAATCCCGCTCGCGGCCCGGATCGGCATCACCACAGGCGAAGTACTCGTACCCGGGGTTGGCACTCCGATCGTCGGTGACACAATGAATACCGCATCTCGGCTTCAATCGGGTGCCCCGCCCGGGTCCGTTCTGATCGGGGAGCCAACCTGGCGTCTCGCGCGCCACTCTGTTGTGGCCGAGGAGGTCGAACCGGTGCACGCGAAGGGCAAGGTTGAGCCGGTGCCCGCCTGGCGAGTACTCGAGCTGCGCCAGGTGACGGCGCGGGTCGAGACTCCGCTGGTCGGACGAGAGCGCCCACTTCGGATGCTGGAAGAGGCGCTCGATGACATGATCGATGCGGGCGCGTGCGTGCTGGTCACCATGCTGGCCCCGCCGGGCGTGGGCAAGTCTCGGCTCGCAGCCGAGTTCGCCGACGTCGCCCGCCAACGAGCGACGGTCCTCGTGGGTCAGACCCCGTCGTACGGCGTCGGCGTCACGTTCGCGCCACTCGTCGAGTTGTTGTCACAGGCCGCGGGCCGGCCCGGTGGAGACGCTGAGTCCGTGGCGGCCGCGCTCGGAGAATGTCTGGCCGGCCAGCCGGACGGGCCGGCGATCAGCGATCGGATCGCCCAGGTTCTCGGTGTCGGTGAGGCGCGCCCGTCCGACGCTGCCTGGGCGGTACGACGCGTGCTCGAGGTCGTCGCCTCCGAACAGCCCCTCGTGGTGGTGCTCGAGGACCTCCATTGGGCGGAGCCGCCGATGCTCGACCTCGCGGATTCGATAATCGACCGAGTCCACGGCTCCGTACTCTTCCTCTGCCTCGCGAGACCCGAGCTACTCGAGCAGCGGACCTCGTGGGCGGCCGGGAAGCCGCGCGCGGTCACCACGACACTTCCTCCGCTCTCGCCAGAGGATGCGCGGCGGGTCGCGGAGCACTTGCTCGGGTCGGCGGCACCCCCAACCATCGTTGAGCGGGTGTGTCAGACCGCGGAAGGGAACCCTCTGTACCTGGAGCAGCTCACCGCGATGCTCGCCGATCAAGGATTCCTGGTCGATGGTCGTTGGGTCGGCTCGGACGACGCGGAGGTCGCGATCCCCGCGACCCTTCACGCGCTGCTCGCGTCGAGGCTCGATCACCTCGATGCCGCGCCGCGTCTCATCCTCGGGCGAGCGGCGGTCGAAGGACGTCGCTTCCGAATCGCTGCGCTTCGTGCGCTCGCCCCCGACCTCGATGCCGATGACCTCAAAGCTTCGGTGGACTCGCTCGAACGACGAGGTCTCATCCAGCCAGAAGACGAGGCAACAGGTCGGTGGCGTTTCGCACACGCGCTCGTCCTCGAGGCCACGTATCGAGGCCTCTCCAAGGAGCTGCGCGCCGATCTTCACGAGCGCCTCGCCGACTGGATGATCGAGGAGGACGCCGACCAAGCAGATGTCGACGAGTCGGTGGCACGGCACCTCGAGCGCGCGCTCCATCTGCGGCAAGAGCTCGGTGTGCGAGACGAACATTCGGCTGCCTTGTCGGAGCGTGCCGGAGAGCTGTTCGCGGACGCCGGAGCACGGGCCTTCGCGGCGGTGGACTACATCACGTCCGCCGATCTCCTGGGACGGGCGGCGATGCTCCTCCCGGAGCGGTCCCCTCGCCGCTTCGATCTGATCCCGAACCTGGGGGCCGCCCTCGCGGATTCGGGCCGCACCGAGGAGACCGAGGCCCTGCTCTCGGAAGCAGTCGAACAGGCGCGCGCGGCGGGCTCGGAGCGCGACGCGATTCGAGCTGCCGTTCAGCTGCTGTCCAGTAGGGTCTACCGATCGCCCACAGATGCGGAGATCGAGTCACCCGTCGTCGAGGCGCGCGCCGCTGCCGACGCCTTCGAGGCGATGGACGACGACGTCGGTCTGGCCGAGGCCGCGCTCGCCGTCAGTTACCTCGAGTCCTTCCGCGGACAGGACGCCCAGGCCCACGCGTGGGCGTTGAAGGCGCTGCGCCACGCGCTCGCCGCCGGACGTCCCCGGGAGGCCACCCAGGCCGCCGGCGATGTGGTCGAGATCGGGATCGACGGCCCGCTTCCCTTCGATCGGCTAGCCGTCATTGCCCGGGAACTCCTTTCGTTCGGAGAGCCGATCTCCGGCAGCTGCGGCCACGCACTGATGGCCGCAGCCGCACTCGCTACCGGCGACGACCTGGGGTTCCAGGAGCACGAGGCACGATGGCGGGGCGTTCTCCACAGCCACGGGCTGGCATGGCTCGCCGCGGTGCATAGCTTGGGGATCGCCTACGTCGAGATCTCCGTGGGCAAGGCAGAGAACGCCGAACGAAGGCTCCGCGTGGCGAGGGAGTTCCTCGGTTCGCTCGGCAACGTCTGGTGGATCGACTTGGTCGACGGATGCATCTGTGACGCGGTCGGAGCGCAGGATCGGCCGCGCGAGTTCCTCCGGCTTGTCGACGCGTTCTCCGCCTCCGTCCAGATGACCGACCGGGCCACGCTGGTTGGACGCCAGCTGTTGCTGGCGAGAGCCCACCTGCTTCGAGGGTCGGCACCGGAGGCGGAAGCCGCCGCGAGGCGCGCGCTCGCGCTCTCGGAGCCCAGCGACGCCCTGCCCAAACATGCGAACGCACTGCTCATGCTCGCCGAGGTCCTCGACGCGCGCGATCAAAGCGACGACGCCGCTGCCGCGCGAAGCCACGCCATCGCGAAGCTTCGAGCCAAGGGGAACCTGGCAGCGGTTGCGCGCCTTTCCAACCGCTGACATCCTGAGCTGGCCAGCCCGGACGAAACTCCTGCCGACAAACGTGAGGATGTCATTCTCATCTCAAACGGAAACGTCGTGGGCCAGCGAGGACGAAAGGTCACGCTGGGCCTCGGCCTGCGCGACGAGGTTGGCGGCGATGGTGGCTGGACCGTCGGCCGGGTGCGAACCGCACGTCAGCAAACGGCCGATGAGGTCCGGGCGGAGGCCGACGTCTTCAGGGCCGGTGCCGTCGGATCTGAATCCCTGCCGACGGACACCCTCATGATGAAGGTGGAGCTAAGCGGATTCGAACCGCTGACCTCCTGGGTGCGATCCAGGCGCTCTCCCAACTGAGCTATAGCCCCGCGACGGTGCGAAGTATACCGGCGGCCTGGCCCCGTCAGGCAGCGGCGGCGGTCATCCGCGAGAGCCGCGAGCGGACGATCGAGGCCGGCACCCAGCCGCCCCCGTCGGGCTCGGCGAAGGCCAACCGGAGCACGGCCTCGCGGTCGAGCACGAACAGTCCCGAGCGCTCGCGGGTGAGCCCGAAGCTGCGGAATGCGGCGCCCGAGGGGTCGAGCAGCCACGGCACGCCGTCGGCCGCTGCGGGGGCCTGCTCGGCCGGGGCGACCGCGTAGACGGTGGCGCCGGAGGCGACCAGCTCCTGCAGCATGACCAGGCGCTCGGCGGCGGGGCTGCCGGAACCGAGCAGTGCGAACACGGCCGGCCCCTCGGCCACCAGTCGCTGGGCGGTGACGGAGTCGCCCCCCGCCGCCAGCGCGAAGGCAGCCGCGGGCACCGGCTGGTCGAGTGCGGGAGCGATGGGCGGTGGTTCGGCGGGCAGTGCGACCGCCGATGGCCCGTGCAGCGACTCCTCGTCGTCCTGCGCCAGCCGCCCGCGCGAGATCAGCACCAGCAGGGCGAGCCCGCTGCCGGCCAGGCATCCCAGTGCGGTCAGGCGCACCGATCCCGCGGTGGAGTACGCGCGCTCGACCAGTGGCGCCGCGGCCAGGCCGGCCACCATGCCGAGCGTCTTCACCGAGTCGGTGAGGGCGAACAGCCCGGCGCGGATCCGCCGCGGCACGTGCAGCTGCATCAGTGTGTCGTGAACGATCTCGGTGGTGCCGTCAGCGGCGCCCAGCACGAAGAGCATCAGGTACGCGGTGGCGGGCATCTGGGCGTACGAGAGGATGTAGACGGCGCCGCCGCACATCAGGAACGCCAGGCTGATCGACCGCCGGGCGACGCTCTGCCGCTGCATGAACCCGGTCACCAGCTCGCCCGCCAGGTAGCCCATGCCGATTGCGGCCATCGCGTACCCGTAGGCGCTGGCGTTGCCGAACCGCAGATCGAACAGCGCCGGCAGCGAGGAGTTCAGAAGGCCAAGGGCGGCCGTCACCACGGTGAACGAGAGCGTGAGCCCGAGCACCGCGGGGCTGCGGACGAGGGCGACCGCCAGCTCCCGCCGCGACGCGGCGCCCTGCGACGGGCTCTCCGCCGGAGCACCGGCCCGGGCCGCGAACCTGCGGTAGAGCACAGCGGCCACGAGGAACGTGACGAAGTCGACGGAGAGCGCGGTGCTGATGCCGAACATCCCCACCAGCGCGCCGCCGCCAGCCGCGCCGAAGATCATCGTCGCCGTGCGGGAGAGGTGATGGAGCGTGTTGCCGGTCTGCAGCTGTTCGGGCGGAAGCACCTCCGGCACGAGGCTGGCCGCGCTGGGGTTGGTCGCCGCCGAGAGGAACGATGACAGCGCCGCCAGACCGATTACCGGCCACAGCCTGCCGGTCATCGCCATCGGGATCATCAGCGCGCCGAGCACGCCACGGGAGAGCTCGATGGTGGACAGCACCCGGAATCCGGACAGCCGGTCGAGTCGGGGCGCGGCCGCGATCCCACCGATCACGAAGGCGCCGATCCCGAGCACCAGGTAGATGCTGACCATCGCCGTGCTGCGGGTCTCGGAGTAGATCCAGGTGACGGCCGCGGCCTGGGTCAGCCAGTCGCCGACGCCGGAAACGAAGCGGGCCGCGACGACGCGGCGGAACTCGGGCACCCGCAGCGGCGCAGCCAGGCTGGCCGTCCGCTTCAGGCGCGGCGTGCACGAGCGGTAGGTGAACGCGATCGCGCCGGCCAGCATCAGCACGTCGCCGATCGAGATCACGCTGGCGCGCGGCACGCGGGGGATGGCGAAGATGTCGCCCAGCCAGGCGACGTGGGTGCCCGGACCGGCGGGAGACGCGTTGCTCTTCACGAGGTCGTTCATGCTCAGGCCGAGCGAGCGCCAGGCGTCGACCGAGACCGGCATCTGGCCGCCGTTGGCGAAGATCACCACAACGTTGCTGGCCAGGCCCAGACCGAGCAGCCAGAACCCCGGAACCCGCATGTTGAGGAGCACGAACAGGATCAGCATCGCGTACGTGCCCATGTGCACCAGGCTGAGCGTGTGATCGGCAAGTACGACGCCGCCCGGCGTGAAGATCGCGATCTGCACCGCCAGCGAACCGAACACCAGCAGGTCTCCCCGGAACCGCAGCTCGGCCAGCATCGAGAGCCGCGCCCCCAGGGCCCAGGCCACGAGCGTGCCGGTGATCAGGAGCAGCCCGACCAGCATCAGGAGGCCGCCCGCTGATCGAGATCGATGAGCCCCGCCCCGGCGGCGATCTGCCGCAGCTCGGGGTCTCCGGCGAAGGGTGGCAGCGCACCCCGCACGCGAGCGTTGATCGAGTCGGCACGAAGCGGTACCGGGACATCGGCCAGCAGTTCCTCCACGCGGCCGACCACCGCCCGCAGGCCGTCGCCACCGGTAACGCCGATGATCATCGCCAGCCGGTCCTCACCCAGTTGCAGCAGCTGGTCGTCGCTGCGGAGCACCCGCCGCAGGCGCGACACGGCATCCTGCACGACCCGCTCGGCCGAGAGCTGGCCCGCCACCAGCCGCACGTTTTCGAACGCGGCCAGCTCGATCAGGACGACGGCGCTCTGCGACGCGGGCTGAGCGCGCGCCGCGTCGGGGAGCACGTGCACGACCCCCGCCGGCGCCGAGCGGGACTCGGCGCCCACCGCCAGGGCGCGCACCTCGTCGATCAGCTGGCACTGGTGCGGGCTCAATGTCTGGTCGCTGCCCACCGCAAGGCGGGGTCGAGCGGTGTCCGGCGCGGTCATCGTCAGGTGAACGCCGGACGCCAGCGACCCGGCCAGTCCGCTGCCTCCCGGCCGCATCGCTCGCCGGGCGATCTCCGACAGCTCGTGTGTCTCGAGGCCACCGCCGGAGCCGATCGGGCTGACGGCGTACTCCCGCTGCTCGGGCTTCCATGTCACCCACACCGCCCAGCGGGCGATACCGGCCGCGCTGAGCACCTCCGAGATCGAGCGGCCGGCGGCGACCGATGTGAGCACCCGGTTTCGCAGCCGCGCCCGCCGGAAGCCGGCGATCACGCGGAGCACCATGGTCGTCAGTGTTGCCGCACCGAGCCCGGCCAGAACCTGCCAGGGGACGCTGGGGATCCCGACGGCAACCAGCGTCGCCCCCGCCAGGTAGATCAGTCGCAGCTCCTCCTGGAGGAAGCCCTTCCAGCGGGACAGGTGCACCACCGGGATGCGGGAGAACTCGCTACGCAACGCGTTGGCCTGGCTGACACCGACCACTGCCTCGATGTCGTGCCCCTCGATCATGGCGGCGAACGCCTGGGCGACCATCGGATGGAACTGTGTACCGGCCTTGTCCCGCAGCTCCTGCACAGCCTCCTCAGGCGTCAGGGCCGGCCGGTAGGCGCGCTTGGAGGTCATCGCATCGAAGCTGTCGGCCACGATCAGGACGTGGGCCTCGACGGGGATGTCCCGCTGGGAGACCGAGTAGTAGCCGGTGCCGTCGTAGCGCTCGTGGTGGAGCTCCGCGTAGAGCGCCATCTCCTGGGCGAACCCGAACGGGGACAGCAGCTGCGCCGACAGCCGGGGGTGGCTGCGGATGGCGCGAAGCTCCTCGGCATCCAGCCTGCCCTCCTTGGACAGCGTGGCGACGTCGACGGCCACCTTGCCCAGGTCGTGGAAACGAGCCGCGGCCACCAGCCGGTCCGACTCCTGGTCGGGCAGCTCGAGCGCCACGGTGAACCGTTCGACCAGCTGGGCGACGCGGCTGGAGTGCTCGGCGGTGCTGGGATCCCGCTCGTCGATCACCGCCGCGAAGGCGTTCAGCGCATCGTCGGTCTCGGTCCGCAGCCGCTCGAAGTTGAGCTGGGACTGGTACAGCGCGGCCAGCAGCGGCACCAGGAAGGGCAGTACCACCCATCGTTCGCCGTCGTACCCGAAGGCGATCAGGACGCCCAGCGAGCCCTCGCCCAGCGACGCCCCGAGGGAGCCGCGGAGCCCGTCGCGGAGCACGGTGGTGAAATGCTGCTGTCTGGAGAGCGCCACGGCGCCGGACAGGACGACCTCGTTCACCAGCACACGGACGCCGATCAGCACCACCAACGGCAGCGCGTCCTCCACGGCCAGCCGGCCGACCGTTCCACCGGCGAGCACGAACGCCCAACCAGAGAGCCACGCCGACAGCCCGAACAGCGACGAGTTCATCAGGATCACGTCGCGCTCGACCATCCGCAGGCCGTCGACGACGACCACGGCGGTGGCTGCCACGATCGCGGCCACCACCGGACCGAACAGGATCGCGATGGCGATGTGGGCGGTGGCGGAGAACGAGAAGGTGTCCTTCCCGGTCTCCTTGCGGCGGTAGACGACCAGGGCCTCGGCGGCGACCGCGATCCCGAACAGCGGCGCGACCGCGCGCGGGTGCGAGACGGCATGGACGTTGCCCGTGATGTACGCAAGCAGCAGCCCACCCCAGAAGGTGAGGCTCACTGAAGCGATGTAGAGGCGGAGGGACCTGTTCACGAGCCCGCGAGGGACGATTTGTGGTTCACGGCCTGCTAATCGGCACGAATTGGCCTGTGCTGGAGCGTTAGCGGCCGATCGCGGCTCGCGTGGAGCGTGTGCGAGCCGGAGAGAGGGCCCCCGCAGCTGCGGGGGCGCTCTCAGTTCCGGTGCTGGTTACGGCCTGCCGAACTTGTTCCCGGCGCCCGAGGCGACAACGAAGGCCGCCAGCAGCGAGAGGAGGTAGGCAGTCCGGTAATACCGGTACTTCATGGTGCACTCCTTTGGGGGAAGGGGGCGTACCGCCCACCTCATCTCAGCGCCAAAGGCAGCTTCATGACACCCCCCGTCCGGGGGTTCTTTGCACTTTCCTAACAGGTGTGCCGGTCTAGGAGGCTTTCAGCACCGTCGCTGGAGGCCTCGATCCGTCGCCCTCCAGGGTGATCCAGCAGCTCTCCCAGCCCATCCCGGCCGGCATCGCCCCGCGCACCTCGACGCTGCCGTCATCCGACGTGTTGAAGGCGACCAGGGGCATCGATTCGCCGTTGTATGCGAACCACATCTCGTAGTACTGGCCCTCGGGCGCCGGGTCGAGGCCGTCGACCCGCAGCACGACCGCCCTCACCGGGCCGTCCTCGCGGCCGATGTCGACCGAGCCGGTGGCGCCGCTGTCGCCCGACAGGGCAACGGTGTGCTCGACGCCGACGCGGTCGCCGCCGACGCCGATCACGAGCGCGCCGGCGACGGAGACCGCGATCACTGCCGCGGCCAGCAGTGCCCGAAACACCGAGATCCGGTGCCTCGACGGCAGGCCGATCACCCGCGCCTCGCGGGGCTTCGGCTCCGCTCCAAGTGCAGCCGCGCGCGCGAGTTGGCCGTAGCTGTCCGGCGGCGCATCGGCGCGGCCGGCGGCCCGCAGGCGTTCTTCGACCGATCGCATGCCCTGCTCGCTCATCCCACCACCCGCTCCACCGCCAGCCGCTCCGAGAGCCGGGCCAGGGCGCTCCGCGTCCGCGTCTTCACGGTGCCCAGAGGGATGCCCAGCTTGCCCGCCACCTCGCTCTGGGAGAGGCCGTCGAAGTACGCCAGCTCGATCACATCGCGCTCGCGCGGAGGCAGCGAGTCGACCGCGGCGTGCACCTGGAAGGCCTCGAAATCCTCGGCGGCGCGCTCGTCCGGGCCGGGCGCCGGGTCGGCCTGATCCGGCGGGTCGCCGACCGACACCGGGCGGCGCTGGCGCAGCGCGTCGGAGGCGGCGTTGCGAGCGATCGCGTACAGCCAGCCGGCCGCGCTGCCGCGCTCCCGCCGGTATCCGGCGGCCGCCCGCCACACGCTGGTGAAGGCCTCCTGCACCACGTCCTCGCTCCGGCCCTGATCGCGGACGGCGCGGCGAACAACGGCGAACACCGCCCTCGAGTAGCGGTCATACAGCTCGTCGAACGCTCGCGAGTCGCGCCGGGAGGCGACAAGCTCGAGCAGCTCCTCGTCGCTGCGGTCGGACAGGGACACGAAGACCAGCCTACCGGCTCTCGCCCGTAGCGCGGCCTGCCCGCAGTCGATGGCCATCCCATTCATGCCTCTGCTGTACGGACACGGCGAGCCGCCGGATTGTGCCAGAGCGCACAGAAATGGGAAATCTGACCAGGCGGCGCCGCCTGGAGGGCCGGGCCAACGCCCCTCCATGCGCCTCGCTGCACAGCGCTGTCCCAGTACGCCGTGGAGCGCCGCGCGTCGACGGCACCGCCTAGTTCAGAAGATGCGCCCCTGCGGCCCGCCCGCAATCCGGGCGCGCCGACAGCGGAGCCGCAGGACATGCACGGGGAGCAGTGGAACCGAACAGGGGAGCACGTACTCACACGATGGCCGCGGGAAGGCTGCTCCGCATCCCCCCGAACAGGTGATCCTGGCGCCGCGCGGCCGCCGATCAGGGGAAATCGCTGCCCACGTGCGCGTCGTCGGACGCCAGCTGCAGCCCAGCCGTCACCAGGTCGCGGATGCTGACGATGCCCAGCAGCCGCCCCTGCTCCACCACCGGGATGTGGCGGAACTTGCCCCGGCTCATGATCTCGGCCGCCTCGCTGGGAGCGTGATCGGGCGGCAGCGTGACCGGATCGCGGGTCATACTGCCGGCCACCGAGCTCTCGTCCGGCCGCTGGCCGCCGGCGACCGCGCGCAGCAGGTCACGCTCGGTGAAGATGCCGGCGATCGAGCCGGCTTCGACGACAACCACGGCGCCCACGTTGCGGTCGCACATCTGCCGAGCGGCCTCGGTCAGCGTTGCGTCGCCCGAGATCGTGAGCACGTTCTCGGTGGTCATGAAGTTCCGCAGGGTCACGCCCATCCGTCACTCTCCTTCGATGTCGTCAGAGCGGTCGCGGAGCCGCATCTCGAGCAGCAGCTCGGCGTCGAGCGCGTCGGCGATGCGCATCAGCGTGTCGAGCTTGGGCGGCCGTCCGCCGCGCTCGAGCCGGGCGATGGCCGACTGCGTGGTGCCGCACAGCACCGCCAGCTCCTGCTGCGACATCCCGCGGGCCAGCCGGTTGTGCGCCACCATCCGGCCGACGTCCGAGAACCGCTGCTCGTGGTCGCGGCCGACCGCCTCGGCCCGCTTGCGGATCCCCTCGCGCATCCGCTCGAGGGTCTGCGCGGTGAGCCGCTGCCGGTGCGCCTGAGAATGCGATTCGCCCGTCATGCCAGACATTCTATCGCACCGGCGCTATCGGCGAGAGGTGGCCGCGACGCGGCCGTATGATCGGTTCCATGTCGCGTGGCGTGGTCGTGGTCAAGGTCGGCTCGAGCACGCTTGTGAATGAGCGCGGCAGGGCGCGGCCGCGGGTGTTCGCCGGCATCGCCGAGGACGTGGCCGCGCTGGCCGGCGGTGGCACCCGGGTGGTGCTCGTCAGCTCCGGAGCGATCGCGCTCGGCCTGGGCAGCCTCGGCCGAGCGGCCCGCCCCGGGCGGCTGCCCGAGCTGCAGGCCGCCTCCGCCGTGGGGCAGCCGCTGCTGCAGCGACGCTGGGAGCGCGCGCTTCACCGGCACTCGATCCAGACCGCTCAGGTGCTGCTGACCGCCGGTGATGTCCACCGCCGCGACACCTACCTCAACGCGCGCCGCACGCTCGAGCACCTGCTGCGATGGGGCAGCGTGCCGGTGGTGAATGAGAACGACTCCACCGCAACCGACGAGATCACGTTCGGCGACAACGACGCGTTGGCCGCCCAGGTCGCGCTGCTGCTGGGCGCCCGGCTGCTGGTGCTGCTGTCCGACGTCGAGGGGCTCTACGACCGACGCCCCGGCACGCCGGGCGCACGGGTGATCGCCGAGGTGCGCGACCACCGCCTGCTCGACCAGCTGGAGGGGCCGGCCCGCCGCGGATGGGGATCCGGTGGCATCCGCTCCAAGGTGCTGGCTGCGGAGATGGCCAGCGCCGGCGGCATCCAGTCGGTGATCGCACACGGCGGCCGGCCCGGGGTGCTGTCGGCAGCGGTGGCGGGCGAACCGGTCGGCACGCGGCTGCACGCCAGCCCCAGCCCGCTGCCGGCGTTCAAGCTGTGGCTGCGATACGGCAAGCCGGTGCGCGGCCGGCTGACGGTCGACCCCGGCGCCCGCCGGGCTGTCGAGGAGCAGGGCACCAGCCTGCTGCCGGTCGGGCTGACTGCGGTCGACGGCCGGTTCGAGGCCGGCGACGCGGTGGAGCTGGCCGAGCAGGGCGGCCCGCCGTTCGCGGTGGGACTGGCTGGCCAGGCCGCCGGCGACCTGCGCCGGCTGGCAGGCGCCCGCGGGGCGGGCGAGGCGGTGCATCGCGATAACCTTGTCCTGTTGTGGCGGTGACCGAGCAGACGACGACAGCACGGGCGCGGGAAGCGGCGCGCGCACTGGCGGGCGCGTCGCCCCAGGCGAAGGACTCCGCGCTGGCCGAGATCGCGGCGGCAATCGAGCGGCGGGCGGGCGACATCATCGACGCCAACCGGCTCGACCTGGACGCGGCCGCCGGCCAGCGGCCGTCGATCCTCGACCGTCTGGCGCTCGACGGCCCGCGCACGGCTGCCCTGGCCGACGCCGTCCGCGCGGTGGCCGCGCTGCCCGACCCGGTCGGCAGCGTCGTCCGCGAGTTCACGCTCGAAAACGGGCTGCGGGCCACCAAGCTGCGGGTGCCGCTGGGGGTGGTCGCGATCGTCTACGAGGCCCGGCCCAACGTCACGGTGGATGCTGCCGCGCTGTGCCTGAAGGCTGGAAACGCCTGCGTGCTGCGTGGGTCGAGCCTGGCCCGACACACCAACGCGGCGCTGCTCGACGTTGTCCGAGAGGGCATCGCCGCGGCCGGGCTCCCGGCCGATGCGGTGCAGGCGCTGGGCGAGGATCGCGAACAGCTGGAGCAGTTCGTCTCCGATCCGGAGGCGGCCGACGTCGTCATCCCCCGCGGGGGCGAGGAGTTGAAGAAGTTCCTGCTGGCGGCGTCGCGGATCCCGGTGTTGGCCGCGGCGGGAGGCAACTGCCACGTCTACGTGGACGCCGCCGCAGATGCGGCCAAGGCCGTCGCCATCACCGTCAACGCCAAGACCGACCGCCCCGGGGTCTGCAACGCGGCGGAGACCCTGCTCGTGCATCGCCAGCGCGAGCAGCTGATGCCCGAGCTGGAGGCCGCTCTGCGGGAGGCGGGCGTCGAGCTTCGCACCGGCGAGGAGGCCTGGGCGACCGAGTTCCTCGACATGGTGATGGCCGTGCGCATGGTCGACTCGCTGGACGAGGCGCTCGACCATATCGCCAGGTACGGCACCGGCCACTCGGAGGCGATCGTCACCGAGGATGCCACGGCCGCGGAGCGGTTCACCCGCGAGGTGGACGCCGCCGCGGTGTACGTCAACGCCTCCACCCGCTTCACCGACGGCGGGCAGTACGGGATGGGTGCCGAGATCGGGATCTCCACCAACCGGCTGCACGCCCGCGGCCCGCTCGGGCTCGAGGAGCTGACGACCACCAAGTACGTCCTCGTCGGGGACGGCCAGGTGCGGGAGTAGACTGGGCCTCGCCATGGATCAGCCGATCACCGTGACGTTCACACGCGAGGAGGCCCGACTCGTCCGCTCGGCCGTCATCTCCATGCTGGAGGACTTCGGCCATGACGAGGCGGACGTGCTGCATGCGCTCAAGATGCTCCTGGCGAAGCTGCCGGAGGCATAGGTTCCCCTGACGCAACCCTGCGGCGTGCTGCGCCGTCCCACGCGCTGATGCGCCGCGCCGTGATCACCGGGCTGGGGGCGGTAACCCCGGTCGGAAACGACGTGCCCACCACCTGGCAGAGCCTCGTCGCCGGCAGGAGCGGCGTCGACGTGATCAGCCGTTTCGACGCCAGCGACTATCCGGTCACCATCGCGGCCGAGGTCAAGGGCTTCGACCCGACGGCCGCGATGTCGGCCAAGGAGGTGCGGAAGACCGGCCTGGACGTGCACTATGGCGTGGCCGCGGCCGCCGAGGCGATGGCCGACAGCGGCCTGGTGATCGACGACCCGTCGCGGGTGGGCGTGATCATCGGCAGTGCCGTCGGCGGGCTGCCCAACATCGTGCGCGAGCAGGAGGTGCTGGAGCAGCGCGGCCGCGAGCGGGTGTCGCCGCACTGGCTGCCCAACATGCTGGTTGACACCACCACCAGCCACGTCGCCACCCAGCTGGGCGCCCGGGGCGTGAACTACGCGATCGTCTCGGCCTGCGCGAGCGGCACCTGCGCTATCGGCGACGCGGCCGAGGTGATCATCCGGGGCCAGGCCGACGCGATCCTGGCCGGCGGCACGGAATCGGCGATCATCCCCCTGATCCTGGCCGGGTTCTGCTCGATGCGGGCGCTGGCCGACGGCCGCGACGATCCCCAGGCGGCGTCCCGGCCGTTCGACGCGACGCGCAGCGGATTCGTGATGGCCGAGGGGGCGGCCGTGCTGATGGTCGAGGATCTCGAGCACGCCCTGGCCCGTGAGGCCCGGATCTACGCCGAGGTGATCGGCTATGGCGCCTCGAACGACGCCTTCCACATCGCCACCCCCCACCCGGAGTCGGTGGGCGTGATCCAGATGATCCGCGACGCCATCGCCCGTGCCGGGATCCAGCCGAAGGACGTCCAGTACGTGAACGCCCACGGCACCTCGACGCCGTACAACGACTCGGCCGAGACCTACGCGATCAAGCAGGTGTTCGGCGACCACGCCGGTCAGCTCGCGGTGTCGTCGATCAAGTCGATGGTCGGCCACCTGTTCGGCGCCGCCGGCGCCATCGAGGCGCTCTCGACCGTGCTCACCATCGACCGCGGCGTGATTCCGCCCACCATCAACTACCGCCACCCCGATCCCGAGTGCGACCTCGACTACGTGCCCAACGAGGCACGCGAGGCCGACGTGCGCGTGGCGCTGTCCAACTCGATGGGCCTCGGCGGGCACAACGGCTGCGTCATCCTTCGCCGCTACGAGGCCTAGCGGTCCGGCGGGCGGGGGGAGGAACCGGGTACCGAACCGGGTTGGGTACCAGGTTCGGTACCCGGTTCGTTTGCCGCGCGAGGCAACGCCGGCCCGCATAGCCAAGCCGAATCGCGGGCCAAACAGCGCCGGATCGGCACCGAAACGGTCACGGCGGGGCGGGAGGGAACCGGGTTCGGTTCCCGGTTCGTCCTCCCGGCCAGCAGCCGGCGTCAGCCGCCGAGGCCGGGGCGGCGGGCGCCGTTCAGGTCGCGGAGGCTGACCACCCGGTCGACCAGGCCATAGTCCTTCGCGTCGTCGGCGCTCATGAAGTTGTCGCGCAGGGTGTCCTGGTGGATGCGCTCGATCGGCTGGCCCGTGTCGTGGGCGAGGATCTCCTCCATCCGCCGCTGGAGGGCGAGGATCTCGCGGGCGCGGATCTCGATGTCGGTGGCCTGGCCCTCGAAACCCGGCGTGTGCCCCTGGTGGATCATCACCTTCGCGTTGGGCAGCGCCAGCCGCTTGCCCTTCGCCCCGCCGGCCAGCAGGATGGCGCCCATCGACATCGCCATCCCGAAGCAGATCGTCTGCACGTCGGAGCGGATGTACTGCATCGCGTCGTAGATGGCGAGCCCTGCGTAGACGTCGCCGCCAGGAGAGTTGAGGTAGAGGTGCACGTCCTTCTCGGGATCGTCCGCCTCCAGATGGATCAGCTGGGCGACCACCAGGTTCGCGATCTCGGCGGTGACCGGCGTGCCCAGGAAGACGATCCGGTCGTTGAGCAGCCGCGAGTAGATGTCGAACGAGCGCTCGCCGCGCGTCGTCGACTCGACCACCATCGGGATCAATGCTGACACCACCCGCCTCCTCCGCTAGAGTGCAACCAACGAGTTGCGCATCGTAGCGCTGCCGGCGACCACATGCAACCTCAAGGTTGCGCATCTTTCAGGAGGGCCCGATGTCCGAGGAGCAGAGCGTCGAACGCGAGATCACCGTGCCCGTCGCGCCCGAGGAGGCGTGGGAGCTGGTCACCGAGCGCCGGCACCTGGAGCGCTGGCTGGCGCCGGAGGTCGACATCGACCTGCGCGACGGCGGCGACGTCCGCGTGGTCGGCGACGACGGCGTCGAGCGCACCGGCACCGTCGAACTGATCGATGCTCCCAGCCGGCTGCGGTTCACGTGGGAGGCCGAACGGGAGGCTCCGACCATCGTCGAGATCAGCCTGTCGCCGCTCGAGGACGGCACGCGTATCGGCGTCGTCGAGCGAGAGCCGCTGCGGGTGGACGCGGCCGCCGGGAACGTCGTCCCGCTTCGGCCGAGGCCGGCGGCAGGCCCGCTGCTGCTGGCGGCGTGAGCCAGGACGTCGGCTCGACGTTCGCCGCACTGGCCGACCCCACTCGCCGGCATGTGATGGCGCTCCTGGCCGACCGCGGCAGCGGCACCGCGACCGAGTTCGCACGCGAGCTGCCGGTCACCCGGCAGGCAATCGCCAAGCACCTGGCGGCGCTCGACGAGGCCGGTCTGGCGGCGGGTCGCCGCGAGGGTCGGGAGACTCGCTACCGGCTGACGCCCGAGCCGCTGCAGGAGGCCGTGGCGTGGATGGCGTCGGTCGGCGCAGAGTGGGATGAGCGGCTGGCCAGGCTGCAGGGCTACGTGCGCGACAACCTCAACGTGCCCTAGGGGCACCCCGGTATCCTGCCCGGCGATGTCCGTTGTCCGCCAGGCAGACCCGTTGATCTCCGCCGACGAGGCGGCCGAGCTCGGCCTGTCCCGCGACGACCTGCTGCGGATGTTCCGCGACATGCTGCTCACCCGTGGCATCGAGGAGCGCGGCAACCTGTTGTTCAAGGCGGGCAAGCTGCCCGGCAGCTACTACACCGGCCGCGGCAACGAGGCGGCGTCGGTGGGCGCCGCCACCGCCATGGGCGACGACGACGTGGCCTCGCCGCTTCACCGCAACATGGGCGTGCACGTCGTCCGCGGCGTGCCCCCGGCGGCCATCTTCTGCCAGTACATGGGCCGCAGCGGGGGCGCCACCGGCGGCCGCGACTCGAACCTGCGGACGAACGACTTCGGCTCCGGCAAGGGGCTGCTGGCCGGGGTCAGCCACCTCCCGGCCATGATCCCGGTGATCACCGGCATCGCCCTGGCCTTCCAGCTCAGACGCGAGCCGCGGGTCGCCCTCGGCTGGTGCGGCGACGGCGCCGCCGCCCGCGGCGACATGCACGAGTCGATGAACCTGGCCGGCGTGCGCCGCCTTCCGATCGTTTACATAATCGACAATAACCAGTACGCCTACTCCACGCCCAACCGCCTCTCGTTCGGCTGCGAGAACCTCGCCGACCGCGGCCCTGCCTACGGATTCGAGGGCATCGTCGTCGACGGCACCGACGTGCTGACCGTGTACCGCGAGGTCAGCCGGGCCGTCGAGCGCGCACGCGACGGCGGCGGGCCGACGCTGCTCGAGCTGATCACCCTGCGAATGGAGGGCCATGCCGTCCATGACGACGCCTCCTACGTGCCCCGGCCGCTGGTCGACGATTTCCTGGCCCGCGACCCGGTCGACCGCTTCCGCACCTGGCTGCAGGTGAACCAGGAGCTGGGCGACGACGAGGAGTCGGCGATCGCCGCCGATGTCCGCGGAACCATTGAGCGGGGCGTCGCCGAGGCCGAGGCCAGCCCGCTGCCCGATCCGTCCACGCTGCTCGACGGTGTCTACGCCGAGTAGGCCAGCAGCGCGGCCGGCGGCCGTTGCTATCCTGGACCGATGAGCGAGTTCCCCTTCGGAATGTTCGGCGATCCCGAGGAGCTTCAGCGCCAGATGGCTCAGTTCATGGAGCAGGCGCAGGAGGGCCAGCGGGTGGCGTTCGCCGACCAGGCGATCAACCTGGCCGTGAGCATGACCGTGGCCGCCATCGGCCGGCTCGAGCTGTCCGGCACTCCCGACCAGCAGGCCCAACAGGTTCGAGACGCCATCCGCCTGATCTTCCCCGAGGCCGTCACGCTGGTCAGCGAAGCTCGCCAGGGTCTGGCCTAGCCTCAACCGCGCTCTGGAAAGGCCATCCCGCCCGGTTTCGGGTGGGAGCAGCATGATGGGCGGTTCCCCCGAATGGGGCTGACGCATGCGCCGCTTCGCTGACGATGCTAAGGACGGAAGGCGCCTGTCCGAGTTCCGTCGCACTTTCGGGCTTCATTTCCGTCGGCCGGGCGCCGATTGGAGGCATCATGGAGCAGCAGCGAGTTCACACGGCGCAGGAATCCGGTCAGACGACCGCGGAATATGCGGTTGTCGTGAGCATGATCACCATCGCCATCGTCGCCGCCTTCATGCTGGTGGGCAATACGGCTGCGAGCATCATCACGCAGGCCGCGTCCGCCCTCTGAAGCCGGAGACACGAGAACGGCAGGACGCGGCCCGGCCCACGCCGGGCCGCAGCCGTTCCCGGGCCTGCTCGCAGTTCAGCCGCCCAGCAGACGACCGACGTCCGGCGGGGTGACCGCGGCCCACGGCCCGGCGTGCCATTCCCGGTCAGCGTAACGCTCGGCCGCCAGCCGTTCGGCCTGGTTCGCCACCGCTTCGGGGAGCGGTGCCTGCTCTGCCCCGAATGCTCGCACCAGCAGCGGCTCGAGCTCCTCGATCCCCGTGTTCGCCACCGTGTCGGGACGGCTGGCGGCCGGCCGCGGCAAACCGGCCAGGTCGCCATCCCGGGGGCCGGCCACGCATGCGCGCAGAGCGTCGAGGTCGGCGGTGCAGAGCACGGTTCCGTGCACGATGGTGGCCGCCGCGCTGCGGTGGGCGGCGATGCCGGTCACCTTGCGGCCGCCGACCCTGACCGTGCGCTCGTCACAGACCGCCGTCACGCCCGCCATCCGCAGCGCCTCGACGATGCCGTCCAACAGCGGCGTGTACATCTCGGGCACGCCCGCTGTTGCCGCGGGGTGGGCGGGCGGC